>Ga0116231_10002725_pt1 | contig 36854 bp, 22 predicted proteins | sample S1TSphgellanicum_2_FD_89695 | JGI IMG/M metagenome (GOLD analysis project Ga0116231, IMG submission 89695) | Host-associated microbial communities from peat moss isolated from Minnesota, USA - S1T2_Fd - Sphagnum magellanicum MG | ecosystem: Host-associated > Plants > Peat moss > Unclassified...
AAAAAAAAAAAAAAAAAACCTAATGTTCATTTCATGCTCACCTATATTAAAAAAAAATAAAAATACAAAAACTATGTGATGAAAAATAAAATTTCAAAGTGTTGTTTTTTAGTGTCGAAGAAAATTAGGTGGACTTAATTTTTTGAGGTGGTCCATTAAGTGGTCCTTGGTAGTCCAAGGTGGAAACCATTTGGTGGCCACCAAGTGGTCCTTTGCGGTCTAGGGTGGAGACCACTTGGTGGCCACAAAGTGGTCCTTGGCAATTTAGGGTCAAGACCACTGCTGGCTAGTAAATCTTTGACCCTCCAAGGTCTAAACCATTTGGTGGCCACTAAATGGATTTTTCAAAGTTTCAATTTTATTTTTTTTGTTTAAAAACCATTTGGTGGCCACTTGACCCCAAATTGCAAGGAACCATTTGGTGGCCTGGTCACAGGTGGGTTTTTTTTTTTTCCTTAAAGACAACTTGGTGGCCACTAAGTGTTTTCCACCCTAGACCACGAAGGGCCATTAGGTGGTCCTTCATGAAAAAAAAACCCTCACTTGGTGGTTCCTCATAGTCTAAGGTTTAAATGACTTGGTGGTCTTTTGTGAGGAAAAAATAAATCACATAGTGGTCACTAAGTGGTCCTTCGTGAGAAAAAAAAAAATCATTTGGTGGTAACTAGGTGGTTCCTTGTAGTCTAAGGTCAAACTGACCTAGTGGCCATTAGGTGGTCTTTTGCAAGGAAGAAAAAAACCACTTGGTGGCCATAGGTGGTTCCTCACAATCTAAGGTTGAAATGACCTAGTGGCCATTAGGTGGTTCATTGTGGGGGAAAAAAAAAAAAAAAAAAAAACCCATTTGGTGGGCAGAAATGGTTCCTCGTAGTTTAAGGTTGATGACGCACTCCCAACTCCTTGAAGGACTAAATATGAGCCCAAGTAGAAAACAGTAGAAGAGGGAGGAGTCGGGGCACGTTCCCTAGCACACAACACTTTGAGGGGTAGAGGGGTGTGTTGGAGCTTCGGGATGGGACTAGGAAGAGTTGACAAGCTTCACTCACTCACATGGGCCTGCACACAACCCACACGAAGTGGTTAGTGCATAGTTGGAGTACCCTTAGTGCTAGGACGAACCACGGGCAACACGAACACATTAGACTCACCACGGCTTGGACTTGGGGGAAGCCATCGCCTTCCCCCTTATAGTATACTTTGTGGCTGGCCATGGAGGCTACATCCAAATGGCTTTTCTCTCCCGGGACTCCCAAGTGGGAGTCCCAAAATCGCACCAAATGGGATTCCCGCAACTTTGGAGCCCCATAATTTTGTGAGTAGACCTCGGATCGAGATGCGGTCTAAAGAAAAGTTGTAGCTCTCATCGAGAGCTTTCCAACGGTATGTGGCACGCCCCTGCAGCCAAGTAAATTGGGTCGATTCCCGACTTTTTGTGGTGAAGAGTCAAATTGGCAATTTGACTCTTGGCCCTTCTTTGGCCATAACTTGTGCGTCAGATGTCCAAATGAGCAATGCGAGCCCAATTTAAACATCTACGTTCCAAGAACTTTTCAATGATATAAAGAACGCCATAAGCCATTGAGTTTTGACCCCTGTAATTGCTCTCTGAAATTTTAAGAGTCCACCGGGACTCCATCTCCCAAAGTGGGGGTTATCTTGGGAGTGTGAGGGTTCACTCCCTCATACTCCCTCACACTTTCTAACACTCCCGGGAATATGTGATGTGATTCCCGGGCTTCTTCTTATCTTGGGCTTCTTTTTAGCCCGCACCCTTGCGGCCTTTTTGCCTTGACTCCCGGGTTTCCTCTTGCCTTGACTCTCAAGCTTCCTCTTGGCCCGCAACCTTGTAACCCCTTTGCCTTGGTCACGAGCCCAAAACTAGGGTTGCGATAGTTGAAATGACTTGGTGGCCACCAGGTGATCCCTTGTGACGAAAAAAAAACCACATGGTGATCACTAAGTGGTTTTTGAAAGTTTTAAAGTCAGTTTCAACCTAATGGTCACATGTGGTCCTTCACGAAAAAAAAAAAAAAAACCAACTGATGGTTCCTTGAAGTTTAAGGTTAGTTTTGAACTCGATGAAAGCACACTACACTGTCCATAAAATGTTGTCATAGGACAATTTTTACAAGATTTTGGGATCTGTAATTGGCCATGTGATTAAATAAATTCGACTAAATGAAAATGGATTCAACATTACAACGAATCATATAATATAACCACATTCTATGAATTTCATGGATAGTTTTTTAATAACCATAACATAATGGAATTTCCAAAAAAGGTACTAAAAAATTGTAAGAGTCCATAATTAATAAACTTTATGCATGTTCATATATTTTTTTTAGTGAGTAAAAGATTCAATAATAATAATATGATACGGTAACATTGATAGCAAGGAGGACATTTTAGAAAGATTTTGATGATCAAAATTTTTTATGTATATTAAATTATGGTTTTTATTTATTAAATCTTTTATTTAACAAAACTAATACTTTAAGAGCTCATCTTTTAAATTTAAATTTTTCATAAAATAAATTAGAGTTGAAATTTTTTTATAATAAATTTCTAATGATAATTTCTAAAATGATTTGTGTGATTCAAGATATCTTATTTTCACATTACTTTTGCAATGTTAATTTAAGTAGTTATAAACTTTTACATGTGCCTAACAATGTTACACATTAAGTATTTTCACCCACTTGGTGGCCACCACATGGTTTGTTTCACACCATGAAGGACCACACTGTGATCGCACGACTTTAGATTGCGAGGAATCGCGTGGTGACCACACGACCTTAGATTGTGAGGGACAGAGTGGTGACCACACAACCTCGCAATGGTTCGAACCTCGCAGGGGTGACTCACATAAGGAAGACGATAGAATTTACCGACAAATGGCTCGCTAAAGAATTGAGGCCAGGTGACCTGTTCAGAAACGAAATCGTGGAAGCCCTTAAGTGGGTTTTTTTGGGTTTTTTTTCCTGGTTTGTTTCACCCCATGAGGGACCACGCGGTGATCGCACGACCTTAGAGACCACGCGCTTTCACCGACTTGATGGCGCTTTCACGATTTCGCTTCTCAAGAGTTCACGAGGCCTCAATTTCATCTTCAACCTCTCTTTAGCTAACCATTCGTCTTTAAATTCTATCGTCTTCCTTACGTAAGTAAGCCTTGCGAGGTTAGAACCATTCAGGAGAGTGCAACGGATGTCGGCATCGACCTGGTCGTTCTGCACGCCTGCAGCATCATCAGGAAGTGGTAGTCCAGGCCAAGGTTCTTACCGACATTCCCTACCTATTAAATTCAGTCCGCAATTTTAATTCTTTGAAAATATCCTGGAAATGAGGTCCAGGTCTACTGTTTCCATATGCATATTGTAGTTGATTTCAATCCGAAGCGAATCCTTAGATCTGGAATGCTGGGTTTCGAGCCTGTCCGCGATCAACCTGCCTCCACGGTTTTGTACCGAGCCATCATTTTCCAAACTTTTTGTTATTTTTGTGCCTTGGCATCTTAGGGTATAAAAAATCCTGGAAAGTGTAGGTAGATTATTGGTTTTCGTCTCCTTGGGGCAACACGATTCGAGGTCAAGGCCCAGATTTCTAGTGTTAATGCGTTAGTAATGGTCGTGATCAGGATGGACGGTCCATTGCTAACGGTTCTTAGTTGATAGGTTTGCGTTGCTGCAGGGACCGTATTGGCTCAGATCAGGTGGACGTTCCCTCAAAATAGCTAATATACGAAAATCTCAGGCGTGACGATGGAGGCCATACAAGAGGACTCGCGGGAGGGAACGCGCTCGAGGTCCTCGACGGTTAGGAACGAGCAGGTAATGTTTTCCATTCCCGAGATTGAAGTGGAGAACCAGAAGCTAGGTGCTAGTTAAGTTGTTCAAGTAGCTTTCTGTTCGCTATCCGTGGTCAGTAGTCATTAGTCCTCTTCACGTACCCAATTAGCTGCGCAGGTGGGGATCGAGAAGCTGAAGCGGGAGTTGGAAAAGTTGAAGGTGGAAAACGACAAACTCAAGTCTACTAAAGAGGCAAAAGTCACCACGCTGCGGAAGGAGCTGGATAGACTGAATCGGGAGAATGATAAACTGAAAGAGCATAAAACTCTCAGCGAAACTGAACGGCGGCGGCTGTCTCGCCTGGAGCACCAAGCTGAAGTTAACACCCAGAAACGCATGGAAGAGATTAAAAAACTGGTCCTCAAGGGTCAAACGCTGGATCTTGCCTTCCTTGTGGATGCTACAGGCAGCATGCAGGTATACTCCCTTACAGTATTGAAAGAAAAGTGTAATCAGCATGAATGAAATGTGATGCCTCTTGGACAGAATTCAACATACTGGTTGATGTCGATTGGTTGTGCTGTGTGCAGAGCATCATTAACATGGTCAAGGAACAAATAAAAGAAATGGCAGCTGGCGTTGGAAAAGCATATCCGGATGTGAAGTTGCGTGTGGCATTTGTAGCTTATCGGGACTATGAAGATGATTTAGTCACCGAGAGGTGCGAATTCACAGACCACCTCAGCACATTCATTAAAGCTTTGTCAGAATTGCATGCCATTGGTGGCGGAGATGCCGGTGAGGATGTGTTCAGTGGACTTCAAGGCATAGCATCGTTAAACTGGACGTCACAAAACCGCTTGCTTTTTCACATTGCTGATGCCCCATGCCATGGACGGCGATTTCATAATGGCGTCTCAGACGAATTTCCACGTGGAGATATGCATGGACGGAGAATTGAGGATTTACTGTCGAGCTTGCGGACGGACTGTAAAATCACCAAATATTTCTTCTGTCACTTAAACAAGAGCACTGAAAGATGGTGCAAGAGTTCAAGAACGCTGATGTTGAAATTGGTGATTGGATTCAGCACGAACTCTTTTCCAACATCAACAAAATTCCACATGTTGTGGTGACTATGTGCCGCAAGACAATCCAGAAAACTATGAGTATGATGGGTGTTGCAGGCAATGCTGTGAAGTATGTTCCAGAAGTGGTGAAGAAAGGGCAACCAAATTGGGAATTCATTGCAACACTACAGCGGCAGAAAACTAAGCACAAGTACATCTTAACAACCCACCAACAACTCAATTATATCCATTTTAGATTGGATGCGAATCCGATTGAATAGGATACAGTTTTAGATCACATCTACAATCAATGTGTAACTTAACTCATTTCAATGGACCTACTGCAGATGCTACTCCCAGGTGAATGATTTGTTGTATAGAATTCGCACCAAACAGTCCTTGGAGCTGGAAGAGGTCGAGTGGTGCAGTGTGCAGATAGCACGGAATCCATTCAGTTCAGAAGGGTCAATTAGATGGCCTTATTATGCCCGAGTTGCAACTCTACCAGGGCCACCAGGTCATACTCGTCCAGTTTCCTCAAGGTGAGTCAGAGTTGAATGTTTCACCTGGGTAACATTGATCATGATCCTAGTCAGGGTTGTAGTGTGTCTAGTTCCTGTTTCTGCAAAACAAACTTTAAAAGGAAGCATGTCTGAAGGTGCTTACTGGATCCTGTGACATGTTGTAAATGGTGCTGGTTCGATGATCTGATTTGAGTGCACTTCTTGAATTTCTGTACTGCAATGGTAGGTCCATGGTGGTCAAGAGATTCAAGACACCCCTTGGGAAAGATGTTCGGGAGTTGCACAAGAAGGAGAAATACTTTGAACAAATGGAAGTGCAAATTGTATCTGCACACATGGCAACTGAGTTCAATAAAAGGTGAGAGGTCTACCCTGTTTTCTTCAAGTGTACAAAATGAGAAGACTATCATCAAAGTCTTGGATAAGATGCCATTTTAGTTTCGTGAATGGAGATAGCTCATTGCTGATTAACAATGTGATGATGTTAGTGCCCTCAATTGCTAATTACCCCAGGTTTAGGGTTTTGGTCAAGGATTATTGTCATTTACTCTATATTACAAATGTGATGGTTGGAGCTTCAAACATGCATCATGCTTTTCTCAATTTGTAAATCCCTTGATAGGATTCAAAATCTGCAAGGAGTGAAAATGGTGGAGTTCACAGAAGTATCTGTCTTGGAAGTGGAAGGCAAATTTTACAACATGGAGATGTTGTTGTTGGGAAAGTGGATCAAGTACAACAACAATGCTGGGTACATAAATCTGGAAGAGTACAGAGCAACTTTGCAGGCCTTTACGCACTGGACATATGAATTTTCTGATAAGTTGCTCATGGTGACAGATCTGCAAGGGGTTTTGGCGCCCAACAGTGATGGTCATATGAGATTCCGCTTGTGTGATCCTGCCATTCACTGCACTGATGTGTTACGATTCACCAAAACCAACCTGGGTCCAGAGGGATTCAAACTATTCTTTAACAGTCATAAGTGCAATGATGTGTGCAAAAACTTGAAGTTAAAACCTGGAAGGAATGGTGCGACTACAAGTGGCACTATTGTGGGACGTTGATAAAATCACATGTTTGCTAGCTTGGATACCTTGATAAGGCACTACCATCCAAGTTCTCCTGTTATCTTGATTTTAGCATGAGCTAAGCTTTATGTGCTGTAAGAACTATGGTCATTGTGATTACTTTGAGCCAACAACTTTCTACAACACTTAGGTGGAACACTAAGCAGGACAATTATCCATGTCTTTGTTGTTGTGACCCATGTTTTGTGTAAAGATATAGCATTTTCATTAATGTGTGAGAGCTCTGCCTCAATTCAAATTTGTAAGGGTTTGTTAGCTGAGGGGTTATGGCCTTCAGGTCGTGGTTTCAAGGTTTAGAGTTTGCATCCTACAGATTGTTGTATCAATTTACATTGCAATTTTTTCCAAAATCTCAGAGAACTCTTTAAGTTTCCAATCATGTTGGCAAATATTGCAATCATGGCCTTTTTATTGAAATCATTTACATTAGAGTGTGGTTGTCCATAGAATTCAAACCTCTCCCCTTGCATACGTTCTAAAACATTTTCTTCACATTTTATTTTTCTCTCCTACTATTACATATCCAAATTATTGCGGTGCATAGAAACAAATTCAATTTCACATCTGGAAGTCTTGCTGTTGGCTGTGATGTGTCAATCCAAGGTGAAGCAACTTGCTCTGTGGGTGATAAAACCATAGAAATGGTACTATGGCTGTCCGAAACTTCATTTCTTAAACATTTAGGCTATACATGCATGATTTTTGATGCATTAAGTCCATTGTTTTCCCCATCATGCATGTAATAAATAGGAATGTGGACAATGTCTTGTATTATGCCAAGAACTTTGTTGCCAGGAGTGTTGGATTGTGTCAAGAGATGCTCAAGAAGTGAGAGGATCAAGGTCTTGTACAATCACTGTCACCTGCATCATGGAAATACTCCACAGCCACCCTGGCAAGGTATGAAGTTTTCTACTGGAAGCTGGCTAATCCAGTTCTAATGGCTCCAGTGCTAATGCAGGTGCCATTAGAACTGAAAGTATTCCATTGCATGTGGAGAGCACCACTGAGCCTGGTTCAGTTACACATATTGACAACAGTGACTGATTTAAAATACAACTATGCAACTGCTGCCTACATCAACTTCTGACATTGCTTGCAAATTCACAACCAAACTCATGCAGGGGTATTCCACTAAAAACTTCATTCCAGTCTTCAAATGTAAGGTAGCTTTAGGTCAGTCTTGCACATTGCCAACACAAACATAAATCAACAAGTGTTTACACCAACACACTGCAGAAAAAACCACAGACCAAAGTCCTTAGGAGGGATTGCTTTTGGTTAAAGCTCCCATCCAGACTTGCAGTTTGCAGTTTGCAGATCAGTAAGGTGAACTGCGTATTTGAACTTTGTCCAACCGCTACGGCCATATAGCCATTTTCTACATAGAAGTGCTCCTGCCAGTTACACTAGATTGGTGGTCCAGACTCCAGTCCACAAACTGATTACCTCAATATCTCAGTACCATTAATCTATTCCCTTTTGTAATCCTCTGCATGTTGAAGGGGCTGCTAGACTCTCAAAAAACTAAACCCCTGTAGGCATCCACCTTATACTCAATTTTTTTGGTCTTGGTCCAATTCTAGACCCTTGTTTTCTTCTTCTCATTTTTCTTTTCCCTGTTTGCTGATAAGTAGTCTCTGTTCAGGGATAAGGGATCTGAGTACTTACAGTAGAGTTTCAGGAACCTATTCCTAGATCTTAATAATCTTTGTTTGTAGCTTGCAAACATAGAAAAGTGTGTTAAGAAATGTTGAACTTTGAAGGTACTGGATATTAACCACTTGCTTGTGTTACAAGAGTGATCAGAGTGGTCCCAGTTGACAATTTATTTGTCTCCCCATGCTAATCTACAAATGGGTATAGTTCTGTTTCAAAGCTGGTGTTGGACATTTTGTTTTCCTCATTACAGTTCAACAGGGAGGCAGATGGAACACTGAAGTCAGAAAACATGTGGTTACAGGCCTGGGTTTTGATCATGTCAATCCATCGTCAGCAGAGAATGAACAATTATGACACTGATATCTTCATGCCTATTTCTCATGCAATTCAGAAAGTACCTTGTTTCAGTGTATCTCCTAGAGAACTTAGTGTATAAGCACATGAATCTGGCATTTTCAACATGGCACTTTTCACTTTCAATCTCTCTGTTCATGGTCTCTTGATTGTAGTTATAGCTGTCTTAAAAACAATATGATGTGGTCCATGTTGCACCAATTCTTAGGAGTATGTAACCCTTGGAATTTTGGTTTACCTGGATGTCTTGCAATTGCTGAGGGAATTTGCCTATGATCATACTGCAGACAGCAGGAGCACTGCATAGGGCTTACATGATGGGTCAGGATGACACACATGAAGTGGATGCGGCATACCCAGCTGTAGCTGATCACATTTGGACACCCATTTTGCAATTGCTGATGGATCTTGGCCAGGTTTTCATCTAATGCTTTCTAAGTTCCCTTAACTTCACATACTTTGGGCTGGAATGGTACTGGAAAGTATTGATAGACTTTCCTTCCGCATTGCCTCCACTTTGTGTGGAGTAGGGATCCTCTAGTTGCTTGGTTTCCTCTATTGTAATGGTTCATTAGATTTTTAACTTTTGAGTGTTAGAGATGATATCTGGCTTATGTGTTGTTGATTAAATGCAGTTAACCAACGCTGGGAACGTTTTCTCTGTAAATCGTCAGAAGAGAAGTGTCTTTGGAAGGGAGATGTTGAAGGCTGATGATGGGTTTTCCAGTGCCTATCTATTGTCAAGTAATGATATATATTCCCTATTAATGGATCAAGGCATGGATGTTTTTCACACCACCTTCTTCTTCCTGGTCTAGGGAGGCTATTTCACATATTTTTCTTCAGGTCACTAGCATTGGATTAGCCGATTACACCAGGGAATTGAAGGTAATATTGCCCTGATGCGTAACTCATCAGATATTCCCATGGTTGAAATGTGGGAGACTTCAACATTTAATTTTCACCTATCAATCTTACCACATGTCTTTCCTGAGTTGAAGAGAAACCAGGCAAAAATAGAGGAAAAATCATCATGGAAGAAGAGTTCAGCTGAAGAGTCCAGCTTCAGCTGAACCCTTGTAAAGGTATACAGCTTGTAGCCTCTAGATTACAATTGATGTAAGAGATTGGTGTTACAAAGCTTCTTTGTGGGCTTGTTGGCTCAGACTCATGGTGATACTTCATCATTTGGCTACTATCCTTTGTGTCTTATAGGCTGATTTGCCATTTGTAGTGCGAAGCTTAGTGGATTGCCCTGCATTCGTGTGGTGAATTTGGACTTGAGGTGCCAGTAAGTTACATGGCTTCATTTTGCTGATTTTGAGCACTTCATTGACAGGTTCATGGAGGCTGTTGCAGAGGTCAAGGATGTGTGCTTGGTGCCCAGCATATCTAACAGGGAAGTGCCACTTGGTTTCTCCTTCACGCAGATTGGACCACTTATGACCTGTTTATGTCCGGTTTAGGGCTTTGTAGTTTCTTCCAATGCAAGAAGAAGTTGCCAAGTTGTTTTTGGGTGTTGAAATGTTTTCTTGCTCAGTAGGTAATCCTTGGCCAAAACTAGCTGTTCATTTGAAGTTGCTAATTGTGGTGGATCTGCAATATGGAATGCATGCAGGAGGTTATTGACCCAACTGATCCACAGCTTGTAAGCCTCCGTGAAGAGTATGGGGAAGAGGTTTGTGAGAGTGTAACAGATGCACTCAAGGAGATAATGATATACAACCCAAGTGGGAGGTGTGTTGTAGAAGTACCATGGAACTACATCACCAACAAGGAAGCCACAATGAAAGACATCGTGTAACAGCTTGGAGAGATGATTAAAAAACTGAACGACTCTATCAATGCACCAGCAAGAAGAAGAAGAAATTATACACTGAGAAGAAAGACACCAGCTTGAAGTGTGCAAATTTCTTTGCAGCAGTAATATGTAAGTTACAGCTATCTTTGGCCTCCTTTACTAGAAAATGAATTTGTACTTGTGTTTGCTGCAGCTAAATTGTCAAGTCTAGCTGCTGAAAAGTGTGAAAATCAAGCTTTGCCCACTCATGGTTTTTCTCTTTTTCTTATGGATTTCAAAATGTAAGTTGCCGGACTTCCCCACTCAGAATTTTCTCTAACTATTTAGATGCACATATACAATGCCTATGTGATGTCTATACCGGGTTCTCCACCTGTTTTGGAGAAATGGGACCTAGCTGCCAGCAACGTCAGAACGCTACTCTCGGTGTTGGTGACAACTTTTGAATCAAAGATTTGTCAAACAGATCTTTCTACTGCTCCATGAGAACTCTCTAGGTGAGATACTTTTGAGCATCAGGTTGCTTACTCTTACTGCATGAGGGAGACTAGCTGATGATGATCATATATGTGTTTTATGTTTGATCTGTTGCCACTCAGGTTGAGATCAGAAAAAACCATATATGCCTTATCAAACAATTTTGGAGTTTAGGACTTTCATCTGAGGAAATGGAAAATTTTGAGGTGTTTGATCCAACTTCCATCATCCTAATATTTGGCACTGAACGAATAGGAATGGTAATTGCTCCACTAGGAAAGAGTCTAAAGAGCTTGTTCTTGAGTAGATTGGGATCATTCAGGTTGTGTCTCTTTTGCTCCAGCAATCGGTTGCTGAATAATAAACAACAAAACTGAAATGAGACACATTCGCCTTCTTCTCATATAGAAGTGAAGTCAAGTTAAGTTTGAGCCTTCTGGCCATCGCTTCTAACTTAGATCAAGCATAAGTGTGTAATATATTGCCTTCTTCTGTGATGATGATGATGATTGTCCATGATTTCCATCAAAGCCATGGTCAGGAGCCAGCACTTAATCGACCCACTCATGTTACCAAAGGACATTCCAATTCTTATTAAAAGAACACCATGCATAAGAAGCAACCAGCATTGATAGACATCACAAGATCAAAGTAAAAGAGGAACATTTTTGTGAATTGCACATTATTTGACCAAGTTATACAACCTTCAATTGCAAATTGGGCTAATTTTATGGAAACATGATGCCAACCTCCGAAAACTTTGTCTCTATAGTAGCTTATTGGTAAGCCTTGGAGAAGGCATGCCCAAAGCAAACACCTCCAAATAGTGTACTTCACCCCAAATCAACACAATTGCTAACCTCTCTAAACATGGTGGAAATTTTTTGTCACGGTGGAAAAATTCTTCCCCTCATTCTTTACATAACAAATGATCTTTTCTATCAAGTTGAATGTCTCCAATAATGACAAAAATTGAATAGCCAAGCCTATTTTTGTAATGTTTTGAACAATCCAACTCTTACATGTTTTGGCTCTCATTTAGGTGTTATAAAATTGATCACTAGTGTGAACATGAACTAAGCACCCTTGCTCATCTAAAGGTTAAAAATTGTTATAACCATAGACAAAGCATTGATGCAGTGTGTAACAAACTCTTTGAGACAATGTTTCATCATACCTCTAAAATGACAAAACCTCTTTTGCAATGGTTCTAAGAAATAAATCACATCATAATATCTTTGCATTCCAAATTGTCTCATCCATACATGTCTTCTATGATGCTAAGAGGTTGAAACCTTTTGACAATCACAAGAACAAAGACATCTATAAAATCTTTATGTTGTTCATCCAATTTCTGGAATGATGTGAGACCTCTCTAAAATATCTATTTAAGATTTCAAAATACTCTATTTCAACATGCTTCTTCGTTGTTGATGTAGTGCCATGCAATGTTTTATAGGTGATCAAATCCTTTCTACCCTTAGTTTTTGCAACCAAGACACCTAAACTCAAATAATTAACATGACACAAAATGCATTGTAAAACATGAGGTTTATGAAAAACCACAAGCTCATCAACATTTGACTTGTAAAACATCCAAGGTTTAGATCTACAACCCCCTGGTAACCAAATCTTTGCTTGCTACCTTAACACAACAAGTTTTTGCTCTTGTTCTGAAGGCCTTGATTCATCAGTAGCAATTGAATTGTCACTTGATGAGAACACACTTGGATTATAGCTTGGATGGAAGAATAGAAGCAACTTCCAATCATTGAACCTATGTATCCAAATCTACACATAAATGAGTTGTTCGCATATTCTCCTTGATGTGGACCTTGCTTTAAAAACTCAAAATTTTAAAGTTTACATGATGAACTCAAAAATTGCAAATACTTCAAAGTTGCTCTCTTCAAGTAAAATAGTAAGAACTAAACACAAAAAATACAATCATCATTCATGATAACAAGTGATTCAACAAAGCAAGCATATTCATATTTAAAAATTTCATCTCATAAAAACATTTAGTTCAAATTTTGAGACTTACAACCTAAAAGGAATACAATCATGTGCTTCATAACAGTATCATTTCTCCTATGTAACATGTGTTGTTATGAAACAAAAGCATGGGTGGCAATGGTGGCAAAGAAAACCATTGAAAAAACCATGAGGATTTTATAATGTAATTTGCCTTAAACCTATCTAAATCTAACATAATTGACAACGGTTATTTACATATTGTTTCTCCTCTTTGTAGGTTATCCTATTACGTAATTGCAACAAAAAAAGATTTAAGTTAGTTACAATATGCCTTGAAATTTGTTGTTCTTTGTCATTAGGTTATTCATAACATTATATTTGTATTGAAAACCATTAATTCGTAACATATTAAACATATGATCACACAACATTAGTAACAACTTAGGGAAAGTTACTCTTAATATATTTTATGGAACACATGAAATAAAATTATATATTTTTGTTATGCTAAAAAATATTAAAATATTAAAAAACAGGTTCTAAAATATTTGATCTCCAATCACTCCCGTTAATTTTGAATCAAATAATGCAACAATCAGATTTTCTACATACAAGATATTGAAAATCACCCATAAATTTCATCCTTTGCAATTTGCACATGATTTCATTCAAATTAGAGAAAGCCTTGCATTTATAATCCAAGTTCAAACCCAACAAGAGATTAAGCATAAAAGCTTTAGTTTGCTACTTATCAGAACTGAACATTCTCTCATCATCGCAACTTACACTCATTCAATCCCATTATTGAACTTTCATCACAAAAACACTCCATCTTGTTTTTAAGAACATAGTTATTTGTTTTGACATTGTTTCAATTACAAGAATCAATTTGAACTTCAATGTTGAAAAAATATAACTTTGAATGTATTATAAACTACCATGATGGCACACAACATTCATTTTCATTCAAGTTATTCTTTAAAAAATTAGTATTATATCCAATTTGGAACCTCCATGTTAAACAAGAATAAATAAAAATAAAAATCATCTCCATTAATTATTTTCTTTTTGCATGTGATGCATTAAGTTATACTCAAGGGTGCATTCAACATAAAGGCCTCCATCTTTGGTAGGGGCATTGACATATGATATTCTGTTACATTGTAAAATTAAGTATTTAATTGATTTGATCAGGGGCATTTGAATTAAATCCTCCATGCATGTGTATTTTGCAAACCTCCATGGTTATGAAGGGTAAGAATACACCTTTTTTTCTTTGTTAAGGACAAATTATTTGTTATCTTCCCACCTTCCATCCATGTGGAGCACTTTGCGGGTAGTTGGGCCACATTGGGTGTCACAACTAAGCTTCCATTATTTTCAAACCCCACCCAACTTATCATACCACCTTATTATTCAAGATTAATTGTGACCCACCATCCCATTGCATCTACAGAATTGTAACCAAATTTTTTTAATTAAAATTTTAGAAAATTTCATTATCAAAATTAAAAGGTTAGGCAAACAAGCCACTCATCCCCCAATGACTCTACCCTTTATGGCAAGTCAAAACTTGAACCTAAAAACTTCCATTACTAGAGTTAGAACTTCTCATCTTGGTGCATGCAATTCTATGCAACATGTCCATCCCTCATATGCACACATAGTACTCCAAATGTCACTCACACAATGAGTCAAGTTCCACCCAAAAATTTTGTGCCCAAATGGGTAGACTCTTCCCTATGGATAGAGCCAAAAAAAATTACCACAATATGGGGTGAAAAGATAGCCTCAAAAGAGCTTCTTAAGGTCATTTTGCCTTGCCTAAAAGTCCTCCGGAGAAGATTGAACAATAATTCCCCAAACATTAACAATATGATAAAAGTTTTGTCCCTTGAATATTGATCTAGCCAAAAAGCAAGCCACCCATTTCCAGCAATTGACAGAAAATCATCACAAATGATGAATCAATCAAGCTTCGGTAATTTGAATGTAAGATGGATGTGCTAAAGAGGGTAGCCTAGAGAGTTACAGCTAAGTCTCCAGTTGTCACCTGCAAAGTGGATCCCCGTATCCCCAATCTTCCATTTTGTCTCTTCTCTCTGGGGCCAAGCCAACAAATTCAGAATGCTTCCAGTTAGTGACCGAGTCAAGGAGTTTTCCAGAATGTTTCCAAATGGTGACCAAGTCAAGGAGTTTGCGGATGCTCCACTCTGTGCACCCACTTTCACTAGATAAATCATTAGTTACCTTCAACCACAACATCCATATGGTGTAGTATGTACACTTATATCCTTCTCTACAATGTAGACCCAAATTTTCAGAGCATTTTCATGATTGGGAAAATACAGTTCACAACATCGCATTTGTGTCCAAAGTCTAGTCCTTTATTCCCACACAAATGCCACCGAAAATGTATGCCACCAAAGGGGGCATTTCTGATGTTACAAGTTTCAGAGAATGGTTTTGCAGATCAGCACAATTCTTCAGTGTGAGAAGCACCTGAAAAGAAGCTGTTTCTCAAGGCAGCTGCATCATCATTATCTGTAAAGGAAATTACAAAGAGTGCCAATTTTACATTAGACTGGGTGTTGAGGAGTGCAATAGCTTCAGGAGCAATAAGAAATTTTAAAACATTTACGGGACTGCATCAAACTTGATCTCAAATGTGCATCCAGCCAAACCCGCCATGCTAATTTCCTTGGTGGTCTTTGAATCACTCCTCAGGGTCCCTGAAAGTGAGGGGAATATTGAAGGCAAGTCTTGCCAAGTACATGTGGTCAAATCACACATGGAAACTGGAAACTCATTGTAGATGACTTGTTTGTTGGCATGACATTTCACAATGATGAGCTGTTTGTCATTACACACCATGAAACACTTACATTCCCGCAACAACTGGGTTCCAGATTGAGCTGGGACAGAAGCTACCTTCTTCCACTCCAGTTGACCTGCACTTTGGAGCTTGTATACATCCACCGATTGTGGGAACCAGCTCAATCTGACACCATAAGCAAGCGCTCGAGAATTCGAGTCATTTGGAGCAGCTTCCATCCAATCAGGTTTTGATGTGACATCAAGTGGCCTTGGAATGAGCTGAAACACTTGATTCCCCAGAACATCAGTCGATGCCATTACAGCTGCTCCACTGGGAAAGAGTCTAAAGAGCTTGTTCCGGAGTAGATTGGGATCATTTGGGTTGTCTCTTTTGCTCCAGCAATTGGTTGCTGAATCATAAACAGCGAAATGAAAATGAGACACATTCACCTGCTTCTCACAGAGAAGTGAAGTTAAGTTGGAGCCTTCTGGCCATGGCTTCTGACTTAGAGCAAGCGTAAGAGTGTATTGCCACTTTCTTGTGTGATGATGATGGTGATGATTGTCTGTGGTTCCTTCCATCAAGGCCATGGTCAGGAAGCGGCATTTGGTCCACCCAGACATGTTGCCGGACAAGTCTTGTGGGAGTTTTCTGCAAGCATTGGTGACAGGGTTCACCACAAAGATTCGCTCCCCATAGACATTACTCATGCAGACCAATCCTCCAGCTGTTGCAATGGGGAAAATGCCTTTGGAGATTGTGTCTGGTGGTCCTGAGAGTGAGAAGTGGTTCCACTCACCAGCTGGAGTATCAAAGATATGAAAATCCCAGCAAAGGGAACGAGGTCCTTTGATCACTTGGGTGAGGAGTCCGAACCTTGTGGCCCCCAGCTGCTGAGAAACTTGTTCCAAGCGTTGTTGGAAGTACGAGCTACGGATGAGCAACTTCCAATGGGTATTCAGAGCTTGCAGACGAACAATATCCTTGAGTGGTAGTCGAGCAAAGATGAGCTCCAATTCTGTCTCCGGCAGCTTGCCCCAAACACATTCATCCATCAAATATGTGCAGCTCACTGGTTGTATGACTCCTGCAGCAGCTCGTGTACTTGTTGACGGCGAACTTTGCATAGCTTCTCAGGAGCTTTTTAAAGCAAATGGGTGAAGAACTTAATCAAAACCTTTTTGTAGATGATCAAGGAGCTTTGTCTGCAGGCGCTGACGATGAAATATATGTGTGAGCTGGATCCAAAAAAGGCACCGAAAAAACACAAATCTTCCTCCAAATCCTGTTTCCTGTAATAAAACCACACATCCTTCACCCATGAGCAAATACACGAGACAATCTCAAAGAATGTGGAACCCAGATTGTGCATCCTCAAATTCAGCTTAGAGGTTGTAATTCCAAACAGTAATATAACAAGTAGCGGAAGTATATGGAAATCCCGCAGAATCATGCACGAAACAGGAGACATTTCCACCTATTTTTGGAGAGCTAGCTCTAGAGGCGCATCCATGAGCAGACTAGTATAACAGCAGCAGCAGAAGATCACATACCCGGACTGCTTGGAAGAAGAATATTATTCAACAAAACTCATGGCATGGAAAGAATCTCATGTCGGTATCTCAGTGTGTCAACTTCCATAGTGACAAACTGCGGGCACCCAAGAAGCCAACAGCCAAGCTAATTTCAGAGTCCGCAGCTCCTGGCGCTGTCCGCGAAGCCACAGCAGCAGCCGACAAGATCGACGACCTACAACTGCGAATGCTTTGCAACAGTGAGCTCCTTCACTCACTCATTGACAAACTACAGCTTGTTCACTCGAGAATCTCCCCCCCCCCAACTTGCTGCACACATGCAGATCTAGATCCGTAAAACTACCCAAGTGCGTGCACCATGAGAGATTGCAGAGCAAAAGACGAGCAGATTGAAAACCCTAACAAACAGCTGAGCTGCAGCACCCAATCTGGAATGGGCGTCGGAAATCCTCGCGGGATTCACAACAAAAATGATCAATACTTACTTACTACTCTCCGGCAGTATGCATGCGAAAAAAAATCAAGAACAAAACGAAACAAACCCAACAATCTAATTCTGGAACTACGCACCAAGAATCGAAACTTCTCGAATTCTCCCGCACAAGAAGACAAAAATTCTGTGCGACTGTACTCGACGGCAGCTTTTCTTAGAACCAAACAAGCATCATCATCATCCGCTCATCAACAATATTAACTAGACCTTGAAATTCTTGGGAGCTTCTTCCACTAGGCGCTTGCCTAGTAAATTCGAGAAACATTTCGAGATCCGAAACCTTTTCTCTACTACTACTACTTGATGGGTCGAGTCGAGAATCAAGCGAAGCGCATCAAAATCGTTTAAGGATCTACAACTGCTGCTGCTGCTGCTGCTGCTGCTGCGCCTCGCGTATATCACAGAAGAAAAAAAACAGACAAAATCACTGGAGTTTTTCAGACAAAAAATTCCTAGTATTATTCCTCTCGCGATACTGGACAGAATTGAGAAAACTGAATATACTTGGAATGGGTGGGGAAGAGAATCACAGGAAGTGTCGAAAAACACAAAAAAATTGAAGCAAGAATTTTTTTACAGATACATGAGAAGTGAAGCTTTTGCGATTTTTATAATAGATTTTTATTTTTTTTCTTCCGCCGATGCTGCTCGTTGGCGTTGCACTAGAACTCGCACTCGCAGACGGATCCGCAATTCAAGGGAGAACTCCGCTTCAGAAAAACTTCCACACGACTCCCTGTACAAAAATACCCTATACGAAAATACGGTATAAAAACCATCTACGTGGAATACACCTTCACCAATTCCCCGTATGTGGTCCTGCACTGGAAATGTTGGATGAAGTTCATCAATCCAATCCACTCCAGATGTGGTCCTACACTGGAAATCTTGGATGAATTTAATCAGTCGAATCCACTTCATATATGGTCCTGCACTGGAAATCTTTGATGAAGTTCATCAGTCCAATCCACTCCTTAATGTGGTCCTGCACTGGAAACCTTGGATGAAGTTCATCAGTCCAATCCAATCCTTATGTGGTCCTGCACTGAGAATCTTGGATGAAGTTTATCAGTCCAATCCAGTGAATCCTCTGGAGGACTTCTTCTCGTACCTTGAATATATATATATAACTACAGCTTTCATAGCCCTCCAGAAAGAAGCTCTGGAAGAGTGTAATAACTACAATCAAATCCCTACTTATTGACTGGATCCCGATTTCATTTCTGATTGGCTAGATAGTTTGATTGGTCGAACTGGGTCGTTGTATTAGTATAAAGTGTTCGTACCTACTTGCAATCCCAGTTTTAGTTTTATGGGTGGGGTTTCGAGATTCGACAAACCAGAACAAAACATTAGTAACTAAAAACTTGGATGTCAGAAATATTTTTGCAGGCTTCCCATCTGCGCGTTGGTGGAGATGATGTCACCAGCAGAATACACCCCACGACAGAACGCAAGACAAAAATTGGATATATAAAAATATCATATAAGAAAATGAAATACAAAAATGCTCTACTTTAATACATATTTTAAATCATAATACAAAACCATATTTTCCACATCTAAATACATACATACATACGTACATACATATAGCTAAATTTATTTTATTTTTATTTTTATATTTACCTGCCAATATATTTATTTAAATTTTTGATAATGTGCTGGGTTTTCTTGTTTTTTCTCAGTTTAGTGTGGTTTGGAGAGTTTGGTGAAATTTTGTAACATTTTAGGAAAAAAATTCGAATTTCTAAGTAAATGTCTTTTTTGCCAAATTTTGTCAAAATGTTTTTGCCATGACTCGCCACAGTTAGTGTTTTCTTTTTCTTTTTCAATTTTGTGATGTTGCTCAAATGGCAATAGTCTACAAGTACATTTAGCCAAACTTGATGACATTCTAAATATGAAAATATAAAATCTGAAGAACCCCATCATATTGCACCCAATTGTGGCAATTTATGGCCCTTTCTCTTAAAAATTCATTTTGGCGATTTTTTTCCAACCAAAAAAACAACAAAAGAATTTATGACAGAATATTCTTTTATGAAATTAATTTTCGAATAAAATGGCGAAAATTCTAGAACATATAATATAATAATTAAAACTTCGAAAACAAGACTCATTGTACCAAAAATACGCTATACGAAAATATCATACGGAAAATCAAGGACATGAATACACCTACCTTCACATCATAATAGAAGGATGATTGTATTATCCACATCTCAATACATACAATACTGCATACATACATGTATATATATGTACATATACATATATATACATATATATATATATATATAGTTCTCTTTACATATATACTTTATTTTTTCCATATTTATTTCTTTATTTATTTACGTATTTCTGTAGCCCAAAATATTTTGAAAATCTGAGTTTGGATATATATGAATATAATACAACAATAATACTCTGTAGATACAAGAAAGTATCCCAACGTGACTCATACATGGAGATAATGTGAATTAAAAAATAGTAAAATAATAATTTACTAACGGTTCTGTGTACATTGAGAGGATGTGGCATATCTTGGGCCATTGGATAGGGTGGTCCCCAGAAAAAGAGTGGTGGCCCAAAAAAGGCTGCCACACACTCCCACTCACTACATGCTGGCTGGCTGTCCTCCCTCTAGCACACGTGGCACAATTCTACTCGGACATGTATCCACGATACTGTTTATGGCCTCTGGGTCATCTTACACATGTGGTGATATGGGAATTAGGACAAATGGCCATCTTTCCTTTGTACATGGACTAAGGAAAAAATTTCACAAGGAAATGAAAGGAAAAGAAATTTATTATTATTATTATTATTATTATTATTACAATTTTATTTTATTTAAAATTAAGTACTTTGGATGAACTTAATACAACTTACAACCAAGAGCCTTTTAGTTAGATTGCGAGCGCTTTATTTATTTATTTTTTTTAAATTTATTTATTTATGGGGGGTTTTGCTATGCTAATAACCATAAATTACTTGAATATGTACAATGTGGCTCAATTAAGACCCCCAAATTAGAGAGACCGAAGGTTTGAAGGATATATAGTGGTAAGTAAGGCCCGTTGATGGGTGCGTTATCACAATAAGCCGCTCGCTTATGGTAGCAAGCCGAGGGCCTTACCATGTGTAATGATCAAGGCATAAGAGCCCGCCACGAAATGTATTATAAATCCCGTGTCACAACACAAGGGAATCTTATGGATTAAAGGCACCCGCCAAATACACTAGGAAATGTCGGACATATCAATAAGTATTGTGGTAGCATTTTGGGCGACGGATATGGTATAAAGTGCCATGTTATTGGGAACATTGTAGGGAACACACTCGGAGTGTCATTGGGAACCATTGGGAACCTTGAAGCATGCACGTGGGACGGTGCATGTTGAATCGTATTCATTGGTTGTGTGAAATTTATATTCCTAGGCATGTTTGTCACCTTTTTTGGCCCGGACTATTACCCCCCCTTCGGAAGAGACGGGTGAGTACCTAGTGGGTACGTAATAACACTCGAAGTTCGGTTTGGTTTTTACATTTGTTTGTCGCCGTTTTCAACCTAGGCTAAAGGGTGGGGACAATGCAATTGGTGGCTAATTTAATGGGGTTTGGGCACAAATGAATTAATTCAAGTGTATTTGGTAAATCATCAAGTAGAAACTATAAGAGGCAATCCTACCTAGGGAGTGATTTTTTTTTTTTCACAAATTTATATGAATATAATACAACAATAATACATTTGGGAAATTTTATGCTTTCAAAGTGCATTTTTGAATAAATTTTGTAATTTTTTGATGAATTCATCAAATTATACATATAAGGAAAACTTATTGTTCCTAACCAGGAGTTTTATTATTATTATTATTATTATTTTAATGGGGATGAAACCAAAAAAAGGGGGAAGGGGGGAGATGACAAAGATTTTTTGCAAAAAAAATCGTCCAAAGTAGCCATATTTCAAGGAAAAAAGTGAAATCACCATATTTACACCAGAGGTTCTTGCATGTTGCCAGATTATAGTGGGGTTCCAAAGCATTTCTACTTTTCTCTCTGACCTATAGCCAAATTTGGCTAAATCCGCTTGTGGTCAATTGATGGTCTGCCAACAACACAAAATTGGGGAAAAAATAACAAAAAAAACAACCCTGTAGGGTTTACGGAAGTGGAATTAAGTTTGGAATATTTTGGGTTTAAAAGCACCTAGTAGACTTTGGGCTTACGGCTAGATTTAATTGTTTTATAAAGGCTCAATAAATTATAAGCTAAAAGAGTAAAGACCGACCATATTGGGGCTCCATACCCAAATGTACGGGGAGAATCGACAGTTAGTTAAATGCTAGCCGACTTGTTCGCACAAAAAAGTTGATTCAAATTCTAGAGAAAAAGAAATTAATTGTCCAAAAAATTTGTAACTCCGCTCGAGACATTTACCCCTCTGACCGAATGGTTTTTCCAAGTTGGGCAGCCCACAACCGGTCAAAAAAAAAAAAAAAAAAAATTCTCCTCGCAAGAGTACAGCCATAACATCTTTCATCAAGTTGCACATTCATTCGATTATTTAGTATTGCATTTGGAAGTTCGTAATTTTTTTCCTTAAAAAAAGGGGAATAGACTCCCCTCTTATAGAGCATAGAGTGTATTTTCAAAATCCAAGGTTAAGAAAGGGGGTTGAGGGAGTGGGCAAAAAAGTCTATGTATTTTAACCTATAACAAATTATTTGAAAATTTTCAAATTTATTAAAGATTGTATTACATTTTTTTCTTTAAAAAAAAATTTTTTTTCCTTTTTTTTGGGGGGGCCAATCATGTTAAACTTGAATGTTGTTGCAACCTTCCATTGATATATAGTATGAACTTCAATATCTCCATGTTGGATTATATATTAATGAAGCTTTCTTAATACACAATTTTATAAGACAATGTTCCATTGAATAAAAATTGGGGTCATGAGTTTTGAGATTTTAAAACAAATTACACAATTGAATTTTGGGATCTTGTTTAATAAAAGGAAATTATGAACATCTAGAGTTTTCAGTAAAGTCAGGAAAACACAACACCAGAACCCTGAGTTTGGTCCAGAACTGGGTGAGATTATAAAAAAAGATGCCAAAATGTACATTAGCCTTCAAGGGCCCAGGGTGAAAACTCAGAAATACACCATTTCTTTTGGTGGTAAACTGAGTTTTATCCTGTTTTGACGCCCCCCTCTTTCCTTTTTACTGAGCGCCTCCACTGCTGCTGCATATATTTTCACTGCTCCTACCTGTACAACTACTATAACTACCTCGAATCTTGAGCTTTAAATGTGAGTTTGAGAATTTCATACCCAGATTGAATAAAGCTTCCTTACTTTGTGGACCTCACTCAAGGAGGGGAGAGGGGGTGAAAGGAGGCCAAAAGATAGGGTGACTTTAAGGAAAACTATATTAAAGTTATCCTTAAAGTCATCCTTTTTTGGCCTACCATTGGCCCTACCTTTGCCATCTCATGTTGAGATTTAAACCATCTTTAAAGTCGATCATTGTGGGGATACAAATCAAAACTCAACATGCATACACACACACACACACACACAAAAAATGAAAAGAAAGAGCTCAATGAAAACCTCACTCTACTTTCCAAACAATGACTTTGTGTTCCTTGCCCAAAAACATAAAGAGAGATAGGGATCTTGTTGAAAACCTCAAAATAGAGATTCCAAGCTCCTCCCACAAAAGGAGAAAAAACACAAGCTTTTCATGCTTGTTTTTTTAAAAAAACGAAAACTCTATACAAGGAATGAAAAGAATGCTTTTGCAAAGGTCCTTGCCAAAAGACCACGAAGAGCTAATGGAAATTTACTTTTATATTTTTCAAAATGATGTGCCAAATCTAGGGTGCAACTTTATTGAAAAAAGCATATTTCATCTTTTATTTAAATCTAAATAGGGTGCTGAGAATTGGATTACGAAAATATTTCTAAAGATATTTTTAAATATTGAGAATATTCATCCAAATAATTTTATTTTTTTATTATTTCACAACATATTCAAAAATACCTCTTTATCTCCCATATTTTGTGCAAACTTGGGACCGTATGTGCAAATTTAAGGGGCCAATTCAATTTTACACCATTTCAAGGACGTACTTCATCCACATTATTTGTAGTACATGTCAGTCTAGATGCTCTTATTGAAATGGATAATGTTATGGGGGTGTTACATAGCTTGCAAGGGATCCGACAATTGGATCCAACAAGCTCTTTAAGTGGGTAGGAGATTTGAAGAGAGCTCAGAGGAGAACTGAAAAACAAAAATGAAAAATTGTGTGTTATTTCACGAATTGTAGAAATACCTTGAAATAATCAAACTGAAATTTACATTTGGATGCAATCACTATATATTTATTTTGTGTTTAAATTTTTGGAAATTTGGCACCAAGTTAAGAGTGAAATAATTCAACACCCAAGTTATAAAAAAGGATTCCATAAAAGGTGGGGAAAAGGGATTTTTTTTGGGGGCCATTTTCTTTTAGGTTGATCAATCAAGAGAACTATATGGCAACTTCAAACAAAGAGCCCACCACCACCCAAAAAGACACAATATCCATGAGAAGGGATGGTACAAAAGAGATGAATGTTTGGATGGGTAGATTCATTTTAATATCTCAGCCATGTAAGGTAAATATAATTTTTTAAAACAATAATATATATGGGCTTTGAAAAATATCCAAAATGGGTAAAGGTTTTAGGGTTTATAGGCTTTGCAAAATCATCGATCCGAGTAAGATTTAAGGTTCACATGGTAAATAGAGTAGTGGAATGGTGAAAACAAAACATAAAAGGAAAGAGCTAATAGGTACACTATTTCCGTTTCCTTTTATTTTTGCTTTCCATGATTCAATGAAGCATTGCCAAAATCTCCATGGCTTCTAGTGTGTCTAGTTATTTGGCCTAAAGGTTAGTATATCCTTACCACTCTTTTGTTTCATTTGCTTTTTTGGCCTTCCAAACTTGAGAAAGCCATGCACACTTTGATTAGGGATTTGGGATTGCAGAGTTCAACTTGGAAAACTTGGGTAGGTATTAGAGTTATCCGTAAAGTAAGAAAAACACAGCACCAAAACCCTGAGTTTGGTCATACACAGGGTGAGAATTTTTTTTTAAACCTGAAAAAAAAAAAGTACATTAGCATTCAACGGGGGATGAAACTGAGAAAACCGTCAATTTTGGTGGTAAACTGAGATTCATCCTGTCTTTTCTTTTTCCTGAGCGCCTCCACAGCTGCTACTACATATATTCTTACTGATCCTAACTTTACAACTACTATAAGTAGTCTCGAACCTCGTGCATTAAATGCTGAGTTTCAGCATTTCATGGTGAGTTGCAGCATTTTATACTGAGATTTAATAAAATGTCTTTACTTTGCGGATACCACTGAAAGAAGGGAAGGGGGTGAAAGGAGGCACAAAGAAAAGGGTGAAGACAGGCTTACTTTACGAATAACTCTATTGAGTATGCTTCTTTTGGCCTTTTTCATCAAACTAGTTAAGCTAGGGCACAAAGTCTCTCAAGAGTACCTAGTAGATCTACATACCTAAATTGTCATAACAAGTTTTGCATTTTAAAAGGAACATTTTTTGCAACAATTTGTGTGACCTTGACAAAATCCCCAGGTATTATCATTATTACTATTTTGTGGAGTAATTCCACAAATGATGCATGATTTTACGTAGACAATTCACATCCAAGAAATTGGATGAATTGTGTGACATTTCAATAACTTGAATGGCTCTCCACATGCATGGCTTTTTTTCCTAAGTGGGACAGGTAGCCATCTGCAAGCTCCACTCTTTCTTTATGTGGTCGGTGTTCATTTTAATGCGAATTCACAATTGAAAACATTATTGAAATGAAAATCAACAAAGTTGCACTTTGGAATGGGCCATGGGAAAACCCATAACCACCTAATGGAACGGCAGGCAACCTTGCCAGGCCCACCATTTTCCTGGGTGGGAAAGGGCCTATCGGGCTCATTCCATGATAGATTATACACATTGGGATTTTAAACAATCCATTGGAATTTATTTCTACAATTCATGAAAACCACAACTCTAAATATCTATATTAAGATATCCTTGTGAAAGGGTGTCATCACCAACTTCATGCCCAACATTACCATCTAGTTTGCATCTACAATTCAATCTTTACTACCATAGTAACCTAGGCTGGTTAGGTATTAATTAATTATTTTTGGGTTTGCCAAAAAAATTTGAAAAATGTGTACCTGCCATGCCAAAAAATCTGGAAAAAATTCTGTAGCACACTAGCTTTATTATTTAGTGTAGTGCCAAATTGTGAAATATTATTATTTTTACTGCCATAAGTAAAAAATTTAAAATTATTATTATTGGGCACCTTGCTACCAAACAGTACTATGGTAATCCTTATTGGACAACCAATGAATAGCAATGAATTAGGTTAGTTGCAAATATGTTTTGTAAAGTAAAATTTGAACAAAACATTTCAACTACATAATAAATGTGTGGAGATTAAAAAAATCTTGGTAGTGAAAATGTTAAATACTCTAGTGCCATGTGCCCATAAACAACAATAGCTTGATGATTTTTTTTGGATAGTCTACAATTTGCACTATTAATTAATCAACTGTCAAAATGAACTAAACTATTTCAAAATAAATAACACATAAACATTGATGTAAGGTCTTAGGATTTCCAAGACCTAAGTGTGATGTTAGTTACAAAAAATAAGACTTCAATTCTTAAACAAGTGTAAATATACAACAGGCCAACAAATGTGAAGATTGAGCATGAGTTTTTTTATCACGAATACAAAATTGCAAGAACAAACCTACATACAAGAAGATTAAAATCTTGACTTGTACACATCAAATTAGTGCAAGGCTTGTGAGAGTGTTGGCTAGGTATCAAGGTCAAAAGTGCATATCAACCAAAGCACGCACCTAGGTATAGGGTGCAATAACCACTAGGCATTCATTGAAAACAAAATTCATGTATATTTGACCAAGATGGGCTTCTCTAATCCCATACACAAGCAATGCGTTACCTCATCAAGCTTGTATTTAACTAAGTTCATGAGATGCACAACATTTCACATTACAAAGTTATGCAAGGCATAGAAGGTTTATGGTTTAAAAATTTAAAGGGTTAGGGTTTTTAAAGGTCCATTTCATAAATAGCTTGTAGATTTTTAAATTATTGAGTGTGTTGAGTATGTCAACTTGAGAAAACAAAAGCAAGGAAAATGTAAAGAAAAAGGAGCATCATTTTCATGATGTTGCTTAAACCAATAACCAATGTTCACCTCAAGTAAGCCCTCAATCTTTCTATTTCTATGTATCTTGTGTTTTCATGAAGAGCTTTGTTTTTCGCATTGTTGCATTTCACCATCATGGCCATCTTGGTTTTGGATTGAATTCAAAGGCCTTTGTGATCCTTATGCATGTGCTTATGGGTTTTTCAAGAGACTATATTTTCTTGAAGCATTTCTTCTCTCACATTTTCATGATCATCACGATTTTGGTTTTGATGCAAAACTCAAAACCTCAAAGTGTTTAAGGTTTATTGGTCTCACATTCTCATCATTGTTGTCTTGGTTTCGAATTCAAAGGCATTAGTGTAAATGATTTTTTGTTTAAGGTTTATAATCTATTATTTTGTAATTCGTGTTTATGTATCATGTATAACAAGATAATTATGATGAGTTGTCATGTTGCTTCAAAATATTCAACAATTTTGAATAGGTACAATACACAATGTTCTATCACAACCATGACAATTGATGTTCAATAGGGGGCTAAAAAAAAGAAGATGTCATCTATAGCCTTAATATGTTAGCTTTTTTAGAAGTGCCATCCCTTCCAAAAAAATAAACATTTCAAGAACATTTGGTTGAAGTAGCTTCTGTTTCATCAATGTGGCTATGTTTTTTTCCTAGCATATGGGAGCTCACCAATGACGGAATCCTTAACATGGTGAGCAAAACCATGGAACACCATATCCTTCTTTCCCTTGTTAAAGTCGCCATGGTTAGTACAACATTTGATTTATGGATATTTTGTGAATTATTTGATACATTTTTGCTAGTTGTCAATTACATCAACCAAAAATGGGAGCCATGTCATACCACTATGAGAATTTTTGAGGTTCATGAAACAACATGGGCTACCATGACTCTACAATTAAGGGACTTGTTTGTTTAGTATGATTTATTGAACAAAGTTATAGCTTATATGAAAGATGAAGGTGCCAATGGCTTGACAAACATTATGTCTTGTGTTCCACTTGTGTTACCTTAGCCATATGCTATCATTTTTTATGGCCAAGCCATGTCTAAATGCTGTCAATATTAATGACCCAAAAATGTCCAATGGAATGGAAGAGGTTTCAATTACAAAAGTTCAATCTTCCCTATAGAAGATTGAATTTTTAAAAATGGAAAGGTAGACAAGAATGGGCTAGGGCTTGTAGATGCAAGTCTTTGCCTTCAAAGATTGAAAACTCCTATCAAAACTCAATTCACATCCAAGGTGATTCTATTAAAAAAAACCTTGGAGTTTAAGGATGTCATAAACCTTTATTCAAATAGCCTTGTGAAACATGATTCCTACTCTTTAAACATGGGTTGTGGCATAGAAATATTAGAAATTATAATTTCAATGCTCATCCAATGCAATCATGAAGGTTTTGGCTATTGTCTAATGCAATTCTTTTATTGCCATAACCAAGTGTGTTTTCAAGGGTAGCACCAATTTTGCTATGAATGGGGTAATGCAAGTATGTGGGTTTCTATTTAAGGTTAGATTTGGATTTTTTTGTTTAAGGCTTTTTTTTTACATTGTAAAACAATGGGAATTTGATTATTTAGGTCGAATTTTGGTTTGTTGTTTATAGGTTGAATACTTTGACTTTGAACTAATGCATCTTGGGCATTGCGTATGAGTTAAACTTATTAATGTGTTGAGGCCATTTTTGGCCTTTGCATCATCATTTTAGAAACATGCCATTCACAATATGTGGTTCTTATGCTTGACACATTTTTTAAAACCTGTAATTTATCTGAGATTATGCAAGCTTTGAATTAGTCATGCAAGTTGTTGAAGAGTATGAATGTGAACTTCTTTTGACAATGCTATTGATTATTTAGAAATCCTCAAATTGTGCTTGGTTTGGGATTGAAAATTTGGATAAATTGGTTATAATTATGAAAAACTAATTGGATGATCCTATATTTGGGTTCACAAATGAGCCTAAATCTGTTAAGGAAGACCTTGATATTGAAAACAATATGGTTTCACAAATTGAAAACTTCATTATATATTTCAATCTATTTAAAGAATATTAATATCTTGTTCTGTTGAAAGGTACAAATTCCAAGATAAATTGCAAATGTAATTAATCTTATGAAAAGCAAAAAGGGAAGTACATGATTGTTTTTTTTTTTTTTGGTTATATGTTTTTATGATTTGTTGGTTGCAAGTACCGTAACCAACCTTAATGGACAAAATGTTGCAATTGTGTGTTGTGCTTTTGTGATTTGTTGATTACAAGTACTCTAACCTTAAGGACTAGAATGCCTCAATGATGAGCAAAGAGAAAAAAAATGCGAAACACCTTGAATTTTCCAAACTTTCACATTAAATCAAAGTATAGAGACATGTGTGGTGGTGTCAAATGTCAATGTTGCTTGTGAGGTTTATGGCTTGTTAATGTTGCTTGTGAGGTTTATGTTTTGTTATGTTTTGCATGCAAGGTCTAAGAGTTTGTCTATGTGTCAATGTTACTGTCTAACTATGTGTATGTGTCCTTGTTGTCACTATCTTTTTGAGTCAATGTTGGGGTTTCTCTTTTGCAAATAGTTAAGATTCAATGTTTATGAAGGATGTGGTTGAAGCTCGATGTGGGTTTGTGTGAAATTTAATGCAGATTTTTTATATAATGTTTTGTTCTAAGGCTAAATGCAATTTTTTATGAAGTTAAATGCAACTACTTGAGTTTTGTTGAATGTGGATTTGTGTTTGATGAAACTAAATTGTGGGTTTGATGTTTGATAAAAAGTTGTTTGGGTTGTAAAATATTCCAAAAATTGATGCAATTGTATTGAGAGAAATTCAATACAACATCAACTATTTGAGAGATCCTAAATGTGTGATTGCTTTGAGTGTTTTTGCATTCTTATGTGTATGCACAAAGAGTTTGAAAATGCACTTTACACCCACCGCCAATTTGCATGTGTCCATTTCCTAAGACTATAACTTAAAGCAACTAGTTGACTATGTCATTGACATTTCTTATGACATCAACAACTTCAACTTGGTTATTTTGTTTCATCACCTAAAGGCTACAATTTTACAATTATCTAGCCTACAACTTTGATAGTTACAAATGAGTTATTGCTCGTTAGGATTACAACATGTACCAAAAAGATTGTTAAAAGTTAAAACATTTTTTGCAAGTCATGTGTGACACTTTTACACTCACACTTGGTACACTTCAACATGTACTTTTTTTTGTTTGAAGATGATGTGAATTATGACTATACTCTTTTTATGCACATGCCTGATTCCTGTCTAGTGGGCATCATCCTTTTTCATAACTGTTACCTATGCCCTTGTGTAAAAATAAAGTGGATCCTTATCTATGCCCAAAGGGCATTCATTTTGCTTTAAAAAATCCTAGGCCCAGGCCCTATGGGCTTGACAAAGCATCATACAGGCGATGGGAAAACAGTCATTGCACAAGCAAACATTTGCGCCTAAAGCATAGAAAGGCCTACATAAAGAGTAATGGAGACTAACTGTATCCTTCAAGCATATCATTGGTATTTATTTGGATGTAATACCATTCCAAAAGTCATTGGAAAATGTGTATCTATGAAATCTCAAAAGAAACTTCACAACATATCAACTGCAACACAACATTGGTTGCAATCATTACCTAATGAGAGCCACTCGCAAGCCCTCTCCATCAACCACAAATTTCTTGCATGAGATAAGCAACATAATTCCACCCCAACACTAATGAAATACAAAACTTCAGGATCATTTTGACATGCAATGTCCTAGTCATAATTAGGAACTGTGCATCCCATGCATCTGATGTTCCCTACATACTTCCTTTCTCAATGTAGAAAGGCAATCTTTGACCTGCTGTGCTGTGATCAGTACAGATTTGCTACCTGGCAAACTCCCACCTGCAATTAGTACAGGTGTTAAGAGAAGAAACATCTTGTCCTCATACTTTGAAAAGCTGCCAAATCTCCACTATGGGTATCTGAGCCATCACGACCTGCTGCATCATGCATACTGCATAAAAGCAGAAAGTCAAATACCCATCATCAAAAAGTTAGTTACACGGTTCAGTACAATTCTCATTTGATACAATAGCATACAGGTAGATAGTTTAATGCTACTAATCCATGTGTTTGGCAAACAGATTTTTGATAGGAGATGCTAGGATGCAGTAGTGTCCCACCTGCCACAAGCTTATGGAATGTTGATAAGCTATTGCGAAACTGATGATGAGTGCTGTGTCTTTTGAACCAGCCCCATTTGCACAGCACAAATCGTCAATCCTACAGCATCCAGAAACATAGTGAGATATCTATCACACTCGGTCATGTAAGCATATATCTCATATAGAACACAGATGGGTGCACATAGAATCCTCATTATTCCTCCTCACAAAATGTGAGGTGTTTAATGAAGAATCTATGATTTGCAAAACACCACTTCCCTCTGCCAAAAAACATTCCCTTCCAAATTGGCATGCAGTCAAATGACCATGACTGCATAGAGCAGACACATTTGAGGCTAAACCTAAACCCTAGACCCTAAACCCTGAAGTCCTAAATATTGTGCTAGATATCCTTGGACAATATTCAACTTACTTCCAAGGCAGGTATGAGAGTATCCTTTAATGTCCTGTCCATGTATTGAAAGTGCAATGATGACCTGTCCAAGTATCCAAGTAGTAGCACCTCCTTCACTAACCTTCACCAGTAATCACCACAAGAACAAACTCCATCCTTGAAGTGATGAAAGAAGTTTGCATCCCTTGCTACTATTTCTCTACCAACAATCTTTGAAATCAACTTTGATGCAGTGTGGCAATCTGTGCACACACGAAGGTTCTTGAAGATGCGGATGGGTGTCCCAGGAGCAGTACTGAGAAGTCCATAAGCAATGGCCAGCTTCTCACTGTGGTAGCAGATTGCCTTTTCCTTGTGTTGTTCGTCAACATCATGCATTACAAAGCGTGTGTCAGGCACATATCCCACCTGCTTTATTTGCTCGACCAACCTATCCACCTCAGCATATATAACCTCTGATTGTGGGTGGCTTCTGTCTTCCACTACAAATGAATGCATCCTCTTGTTCACCTCAATCCAGCAGCGCCCTAGCTCCTTGTTTACCCCTCTTTCCTTCATTGTGTTTCTCACCCTTGCTACACCATCCCACATACCAGCAGCAGCATAGATGTGCATAAGCAGCACGTACACTCCAGCATTTTGTGGCTCCAACTTGAGACAGTACTCTCCTGCATGTTCTGCTAGCTTCACATTGCCATGTATTCTGCAGGCACCAAGTAGCGCTCCCCATATTGCAGGGCCTGCTTCAAATGGCAACTTCTCAATAAACTCCTCTGCTTCATTTAGATTTCCAGCACGACCAAGAAGGTCCACCATGCAGCCATAATGTGCATCTGTTGGAGTTATGCCATGGGTTTCACACAGGGAACTAAAGTAGTGGTGGCCTTCATCAACAAGACCAGCACGACTGCAGGCAGATAGAACACCAACAAATGTCACCTCATTCGGTTGGACCCCTGCACATTTCATCTGTTCAAAGACTTCCAGAGCTTGTTTCCCACAGCCATGCTGAGCAAGTCCACCGATCAGTGTATTCCATGAAACTTCATCTCGATCATGCATAGCATCAAACACTTCATGTGCAGCCACAAGACTCCCACACTTTGCATACATGTCAATCAGGGCATTCCCAACCCAAAGGTCTGTCCCCAATCCAGCTTCCATGATGCTGGAGTGTAATTCTCTGCCCTCAGCAAGGGCTGAAAGGTTGGCACATGCCCTGAGAGCACAGATATACGTGATCTTGTTCAACTCAACACCTTTTTGTTGCATTTGATGGAATACCTCCAAAGCAATGTCACTGGCCCCACACTTTACATACATGCTGATAAGAGAAGTCCCAACCCAAAGATCAGATTCAAATCCTGATCCCCTAATGTGTGCATGCACCTGTTTTCCCCATTCCAAAGCCACTGGACTTGCACATGCATTCAGGATACTCGTGTAGGTGATCTTGTCAACATCCAAACAATTCTGTTGCATAAGCTTATAAACATCAAAAGCTCCATTGTTACTCCCACACTTTACATACATCCCAATAAGTGCATTCCCAATACGAACATTGGAATTGAACCCAGATCTCATGATCTGGTCATGGACCTGCTTTCCTAATTCCAAAGCCACTGGGTCGGCACATGCATTCAAGATGCTGATATATGTTATTGCATCCAGTTCCACACCTTCCCTTTGCATGTTGTGAAATACTTTGAATGCCTCCCCACTAGCTCCACACTTTGCATACATGCCAATCAGAGCATTGGCCACACGAATGTCAGAGTCCCATCCTGTTTTTGTAGCGTGAACATGAACTTCCCTGCCCCATTTTAAAGCTGCTGGGTTTGCACATGCACTCAGAATGCTCAAGTACACAACTTTGTCCAGCTCCACACCTTCTCGTTGCATGTCGCGGAACACTTCAAGAGCTCCCTCACTACTACCACATTGAGCATACATGGTGATAAGTGCAGTTCCCAAACGATTATCACACACAAGTCCAGATTTCTTGATGTGTGTATGGACCTGCCTCCCATAGTGCAGACACGCTGGGCTTCCACATGCATTGAGTAAACTGACATATGTCACCTTGTCTGGCTCCAAACCTTCTCCTTGCATATCAAGGAAAACGTGAAAAGCCTCTTCAGTAGCCCCACACTTAGCGTACATGCCAATCAGAGCATTTGTGACATGACTGTCAGATCCCAACCCTGATTTCTTAATATGGGTATGAACCTCCTTGCCCCATTCCAAAGCTGCTGACCTGGTACATGCATTCAGGATGCTCAGGTAAGCAATTCTGTCTAGCACCACATTGTCTCGTTCCATCTGATGAAACACATTAAAAGCCTCTTCACTACTACCACATGCAGCATACATGTTAATAAGAGCAGTCCCCACACAAACATCACACTCAAATCCAGATTTCTTCATGTGGCCATGGACTTCTTTCCCACGGTCCAAACCTGCTGGGCTGGCAAGAGCACTTAAGATGCTTACATAAGTTATGTTGTCTGGTTCCACACCCTTTTCACGCATGCTCTGAAACACTTGAAAGGCCTCCTCACTGGCTCCACATTTGGCATACATGCCAATCAGAGCATTTGCAACGCGAACGTCAGAGTCAAAGCCCGATTCCTTAACATGTGCATGCACCTGCTTGCCCCACTCCAAAGCAGCTGGGTTTGCACATGCATTCAGGATGCTGATGTATGTGACCTTGTCTGGCACCAAACCTTTTCCTTGCATGTCCTTGAACACTTCAAATGCCTCCAGACTTCCACCACATTGAGCATACATACTGATAAGTGCAGTTGCCACATGAACATCAGAGTCAAATCCAGATCTCCTGATGTGGGCATGGACCTCGTTGCCAGAATCCAATGCTGCTGCACCAGAACATGCCTTTAGAAGACAGATGTATGTGATCCTGTTCAAAGACACACCTCCTTGTTGCAGTTGGCGAAACACGGCAAAAGCCTCCTCATTTCCTCCGCACTTAGCATACATGTTAATAAGGGCATTCCCCACAGATACATCAGAGTCACATCCAGATTTCTTGATGTAGCCATGAATCTGCTTTCCCTGCTCCAAGGCTGCTGGGTTGGCACATGCATTCAGGATACTCAAGTAGGAGATCTTGTCTGGCTCCACACCTTTCTGTTGCAATTCATGGAAAACCCCAAACGCCTCATCTCTACTCCTGCATTTCACATACATACCTATTAGAGCATTCTTCAAACGCACTTCTGAGTCAAATCTGGATCTTCTGATACTGGCATGGACCTGCTTGCCCCATTCCAAAGCCTCTGGACTTGTGCATGCATTCAGGATGCTCAAGTAAGTGACCATATCTGGCTCCATAACCTGTTGCATCTGCCTGAAGGCATCAAAGGCATCCTTAATGCTTCCACACTTAGCATACATGTTGATAAGGGAAGTTGCCAAACGCATGTCAGGTTCGAATCCAGCTGCATTGATGTGTGCATGGATTTGCTTGCCCCACATTAAGGACCTTGGGCTGGCACAGGCTTTCAGCATGCTCATACATGTGATTGTATTTGGGTTAACCCCTTCTCGTTGCATCTGGCAAAATGACTCAAAAGCTTTCTCCACACAACCATGCTTGGCATAACCCACAATCATACTGGTCCAAGTAACCACATCTCTCTTAACAAGCTTTTCAAAGACTTGGCATGCATCTGGCAGACTTCCAATGCTGACATACATGTTCAACAGAATGTTGCCTAAGTAGGCATTTGGATGCAATCCACTTTGGGTCATATGGGCATGCACCTGTTTTCCCTCCACCAAATCTCTGGACTGAGTACACCTTTTCAAAAGATTGGCATAAGTAGAAAAGCCAATGTGAATGTCATGCTCTTTCAAACCATTCAGAACAGCCATCGGTCGTGGCTTTGTCTTGGCTGTTTGTACACTGTTGCCAGCATCTGGGAATGTATTGCTGAATCCATCTCCTGGGGCAATTGTTTGGGCAATACCTTTCCCACCAATAAGATCTCTGCTGAAAACAAACCACAAACAACCTTACTATCAAGTTGCATACACTTCAAGTACAACAGAGGTTCCACAGGACAACAAATAGGTACCATGGTAGATATACATCCTTCCTGATGATCTACTGATTCCACATTCAATTCAACATCTAATTGACAGTTTGAGAAACTTTGGGGATGATGAAAACCGCTTGCTGCCTGGGCCTGATGGTGCTCCATGATCCTCAAGAAAATGGAAACTTTCACGAGCTTGCAAATGGTGACTTGACATTACAGATAACTTTTCTTTAACCCAAGGAGGGTTTGCTGGACTTTCTATCCAAAGGGCTTCATTTGATCGTCGATGTCTGAAGTCTGGATGTTGTGGATTCTTCTGTGCAAACCAAATTTCTGAAGCTGAGTCCAAAGTTAAAAGCATTTCTGCCATTAACATATTGAAATTGTGCAATCATTACAAACCCCTGGGCAGATGAAGATGAAAGATGAAGTCTACTGAAGAAGCCCAAATTCTAGAGAGCACGAGATCCCCGTCCAAGCAGTCTTATTTGCTTTTGAGGCCCGAATGGCCACCTGCAACCTGACCTGATGGGAGTACTGGTCACTACAGTTTCCTTCAAAAAAATTGAATATTGCCTCCAGTATGGTTTTATTCTTCAGGATCATCTAATACTTAGAGATCTCTCTTCATTATCTACTTCAAACTTCAAAATCAAAGTCCTTTTTCACGATACCCATTGTCCTTCTTTTCCAAACATGCAAGTACCCTTACCTTTTTGAGCCTGTCATCCCACCACTGTAATGGATCCGAGAAGTAATCCTCCCAAAGCCTTTCTGTCCTTATTGTATACTCTGAATGCAACATCCACCACCCTCAGAGTTACAAGACACTGCATGAAAACTTCCCAAGGGGATGCCAACTCTAGACAGATTCAGGGTGTAGGGCTGTGTCCTTATTGCATGCTCTGAATGCAACATCCAACCTCAGAGTTACAAAAAACTGCATTGAAAACTTCCCAAAGGAATGCCAACTTTAGACAGATTCAGGGTTCAGGGTTGTGTCCTTATTCCATGCTCTGAATGCAAAATCCACCACCCTCAGAGTTACAAAACACTGCATGAAAATTTCCTAAAGGAATGCCAACTCTAGACAGATTCAGGGTTTAGGGTTTATCAGACCCATTAACTTTGTCAGGGATGGCGATGATTAGCTGCCATTACACCCCGAAGACTTCATCAGTTCCCACCAGTGAAGGTAAATAGGTAAACAGCAATGTGCTCAAAATGTTCATGCAAATATATCTGGTGACAGAATGCTTTGGTCATCTGTCATTTCTATTTCTGTAGAACA
>Ga0116231_10002726_pt1 | contig 36851 bp, 25 predicted proteins | sample S1TSphgellanicum_2_FD_89695 | JGI IMG/M metagenome (GOLD analysis project Ga0116231, IMG submission 89695) | Host-associated microbial communities from peat moss isolated from Minnesota, USA - S1T2_Fd - Sphagnum magellanicum MG | ecosystem: Host-associated > Plants > Peat moss > Unclassified...
AGTTTTAGGTCTTTAACTAGTTAGTATTTTAGAATTCCAACAATTAGTGCTTTAGGATTTGGAAAGGTGTTAGGGTTGAGCAACTTCAACCTAAAGCTAGTCAACTTGAGGAATGAATTGTTAACAAATAGGAGATCTACTCAAGTGCAAACATAAATCTTTATTGAAAAAAAACTACAACATAATGCTCACAACACAAAACACAACATCAAGAACTCTCCAAGGTTTTTGTCACAAGAAATACACAAACTTGTGTAATGAACAAAAGAGAAGCAAACCATCAACACCAAGGTATTTAACTACAAGACCAAACCACAAAAACCAAACTAAAATGAGTAACGAAAGTAATTCAACCTTGTGAAAGTAACCTAATTATTTTCCTACTCCAGTAACTAATGAAACCTAACTAGTTGAGCTTGAATTCTCAACATGAATAAGGGTTCCTTTTCTTTCTTTTTTTCTTCTTGTTGGGAATTTGAAAAGGACATTAAGGGGGTTGGGAAATGTGGTGGAATTGTGAAGGTGTGAGGAGGGAAGCTTTGGGAGACAAAATGAGCTAGGAAAGAATAATGTTGTTATGGAGGAGGAAGGCAACATGGTGCTTATGAAAAAAAGGAGAAAAGGATAGCCATGAACAAACATGGGAAGGAAATAGGAGAGAGAAAATGGTAGATAGATGTGCAAACAACAAAAAATATTTTGAGGGAAGATAGGAAGGTGGAAATACAAGGGAAACAATGGCAGATGTTTTGATAGAAGATATCTAATTTTGGATTGGAAATAATTTTTTGGTTGGTGTCAGTTTGAATTTTGAAAAAATGAATAATAAACAATAAGGGAAGGAGGTTGTTGAAATGTCATGCAAGTAGGAATTAGGTTTGTGTTGGGTGTTGTTGTCTATGAAATGGAGAACTTCTTAGATGATTAGTATTAGGTAGTATAACCATTCAATAATGTATAATGAATGTTCCATTAGGGAAGAAAACATAGGTAGTAGAAAGGAGAGAAAAAAATTGTGAAAAAATGGGGTGTCCAGGGTTCTTGTTGAGTTTCACATGTTTTTCTACTCAATTAGTTACCATAGTACCTTGGTAGGTTTAACACTACTTAAATTATTATTAAAAATGTTGAAATTTTTAAATTTTCATAAAAGAAAAATTTGTGAAAGGAATATTGAATCTCTAGAAATATTTTATTTGTGAAAATGAAAATTTCAAAATTAATTGATTATTTGACAAACATGTGTTGAAGTTGCCAAGGAGTTTAATAGTAAAAAAGGATTAGGGAAATGAACATTGTGAAATTTAAATATAACCATAGTAAGGAAGGAGTAAAAACAACATTAGTTTGGGCATTATAAGAAGAAAAAATATTGAAACTAATTAATCATAATGCATCAAGATAATCCATATTCACAAATGCAAACCCATTGGATCAATTCCAAGGGGAAAAAAATAGATTCCATAATGTTATAAATATAGTTGGCTTTGGAAGATTGATTTTGTTTATTATATGTTTAATAGAGACCTCATATATATGTGCAATAAAGACCATGACCCCTAGACTACCTATCAAATGGGCAATCTAGTCAAGTTGGAAAAAATGGCAACCTTAGTCAAAATGGCTAACAAGTAAATCAAATGGGACATCCTATTATATAATTATTAAGTACATGTATTCATAATGTTGACCCAACATTAATAAGCTTAGTGTTTTATTTGTGTGACTAGCAATTTGCTAAAAAATGATGTCCATTTTTGCCATTTGGTTAATAAACTTCTAGTTGTACACAACCAACTATTACATGTGTGAAAGAAAGGTTTTCTTTCCATTGCAATAAAGTTCAATGGTTATGCATGTGAACAAATTTTCTACCTTCTTCATTTGTGCAAAGGCACATTTTGCCCAAATAATATTAAAGAGGTTTATCATGAATGCTTTAAGGTTGTTGTAAAATGACATGATGACCCCATTTGTATTTGTCATCATGTTGATATTCATTTGGACATGTTAGTTTTGTCCATTAGGTCAAACATTGACATTTTTTTGGTGATTTGAAATTTTTCTATTGCTTGGTTTTTGGTTACCCAATTGGGTAACTAAAAATTTTTGGTCATCATTCATAATTTATTTTCAACCATTGTTTGGAAAAAATAAATTTCAATTGTTGTTCAAATTTTTTTCCATTGTCACTTGGAAATTGTTAGTCATTCAATCAAAGGTGGTTCAATTTCCACCATTGATCCAACAATTGAATTTGGGCTGCTTTTCAATTGCCATAGGATTTTAATGATCAAATGTCATTTTAATCATCATAGGGTTTAAAGCAACCAAACGATGCAAATATCAGACACCCTAAATTTGCCCTAGGTAACATGACCTAGGTTTTGACCTAGTTTGACCTTATGTTGACCTAAATTGACTTTATTTTAATGTGATGTTAGGCAACATCAATGTTCAAACAAACACATTGTGTTTTGATTGATCCCTGAATGTTGTGACAACCTTGCCGTGCTTGGTTATTTTTTTTTATAAATACAATCAATACCTTAAAATAAGGAAAAATATTTCATCAATCATACATAATGAAAATAACCATTTTATGGATTTGGGTCATAATTCATGCTTGTGTACCAATCCATGTGTACCGCATGGATTAATATTTGATGATGAATTTCAAAAAGAATTGGGCTTACATTTTGAATTAAAAAATAAAATACTATAGATCTTAGAAAAATTGTGTAATAACTTTATTATTTTTGGCATTTTAAATTTATAATTGTTTCCACCAAAGCTACACAAATATTAAAGTAGTCATAAAATAAATACCTATTAAATCAAATTAATTCAACATTAGTTCAAAAACTTGAAAATATTTTATAAAGTTTTCAAAGGTAGTAAAATAAGTTTTTTTTATTAGTTTTAAAACTCAAAAATAAGTTTTGGTTCTAGGGTTTGTTCATTTTTGGGTGGTTCGTTTTTTGAAAAAATAATAATCCACACAGGTCCATTGTGTGGCACATTAAAGATGTAATTTAATGTGGTGTCATTGGTTAAGTGGGGATTATGTGGTTGCTAATGAACCAATAAAGTCCACATGAACAAAAGCCCATTTAAAACATTCAAAAAAATGTGCTTTAGGGAAAAAATTGAAAAAATTAAAAAAATGCCAATAAACTTATGAAAATAAGCTCCAATTTTTACCTTTCAAAATTCATAACTAAAATGTGGTTATTTTTAAAAGAAAAGTGTTCCAACTTTTTTATTTCATTATTTAACACATATCAAAATTATCCTTAAAACAATCTTTATATTTTGATTTTTAGAATATTCATTCATTCTCCCTTTTAAGTTATTCATAAAGTCCATCAAAGTGAAGATCACTCATCAAAACTAATGATGAATTGCCAAAAGTGGCCACCATAGTTTTTCTTTTAATTAGACTATGCTTTACTTAATTATGGTCACATAAATTAGGAAACTACCTAGGTAGAGGGCTAACTAATTAAGTTAGAGCTTACATATTACGTGCCCTACCTACTCATGGGCTACCTACCTACCCATGGAGTATTTACCTACTTACCCACTTACCTACCTACCTATGTAAAATATGGATGATGAAAATCTTACATGGGGGTCTACATATGGCCTACATTTAGCCCGACCTATTTAAGGGCTACCTATTATCACAAACTTCCCATCACATGATTTGATAATGAAACTCATTTGAAAATCATTTTTTCATGAGTTCATATTTTTTGCACATGGATGTCATTGTCTAAAACATGTATGTGCATTCAAATATTTCATCCTACTTATATGTGCATCATACAAGTTTTAGACGCACAACATTTGTGTGCAAAAAACACAAATTTATGAAATAACATATGTCATCTGAATTTCAATGAACCAATGAAATTAGTAAGTTTGTGATTAGTAGGGGTTACCAAGGGGCTTACATAGATTGGGGGATACCTAAGGGATATTCGTGAGGCCTTACATAAGGCCTACTTAGAGGCTTATAAAAATATTTCCTAAGTTAGAGGATACTTAAAATATTATTTAGAAAGACTATTTAGTAACCAAAGGGGCTATTTAAGGACTATTTAAAGATTAAATAGGGGCTTACCGAACTATGGGCTATCTAAGATAAAATTTATCAAAAACCTATGTAAGGGATAACATTGGGGCTACCTAGGACCTACCTAAGTTAGGGGGTACCTAAGTCTTCCTTAAAGACCTAATTAAAGAGCTACATAGGGTTTACATAGGAGCTATGAATCAACCTAAAGGTAGTGTTTTATCTATGCATATGTAACCATTTTTTGCACTATGAGTCAAGATAGCTTTTTAAATAACCTTTAAGTATCCCTTAACCCAATAAATTCCTAGTTAACCCCATAAATACACTGTGTAGTTCCCAAACAGCCTTTATGTATCTCACAACCTAGGTAGGGCCCTAAGTGTCTCTTTAAGTACTCCCTTAGGTAGGTGCTAGGTAGTCCTCTAAGTAGTCCTTAGGTATCCTATATCCTAGGTAACCTTTTAAATAGGTTTTATGTAGCCTCCTATGCAAGCTTTAGATAACCCTTAGCTAGGCCCTTAGGTAGGTTTTATGTAGCCTTTTAAAAAACCTTCAAATTCCCATAGCCTAGGTCTCTAGGTGTTTCTTTGAATTCCCTAGATAAAACCTAGGTAGCTTTCTAAATAGTCCTTAGGTATCTCATAATCTATGTAGATTGTTACATGTTTCCCTAGATAGGCCTTAGGTAGTTTTCTAAGTAATCATTAAGTGTATTAATTAAAAAAAAATCCCTAGCTAATCCCTTAGATAAATTTTGTGTAATCCTTTAAGTGCTCTTAGCTATCCAATTACATAAGTAGGCCCTAGAGGTAAACACATAAATGCATGCAAAACTCAAGAGACATGAGGAAACTCAAATCATCATGGGTTGGGTTGAGGAGGAAACTTGAGTTTTCTCCTCTATTATTTTCTTTTGGCGTAATCTCATCTTACATTTTGATTGTCATCCTTAGTGTTATAGAAACCTATGGTTTTGCTTTTAAGTTTTAATGTTTTGTTAGATAATTTTATTATGTCATTACAAATAATTTGGAATATAATTTAATATAATTTTCTCAAAATTTTGACATTCCAATGAAATGACCAATAATATATTTTCAAATTTCAAAAGTTTGCTATTGATGATGAATGCATAATCAAGTTTTTAATTCAAAATCAATTATCGATTAAAATTTTTTAAATTTTTTTTATTCATGATAGAAATTTAAACACAATGCACCCAACCAAAATGATCGCAACGACACCAAAAGTGAGGCACCACAACTTACAAAAGTGAACCAACCTAGAACCCCAACCAACAAAAGTTGATTGATAAAAATTGGAAACCATATGAAGTTATCATCCAGCCGTGATAAAGGCGAGAGTGAAATAGCACCCTCGAGTGCATCATGCAAAATAAATTTGTGCTTCGTTGTTAACCACTGTGGTTAGCTATGTACTAACCATTCACATGCATCTACATTCCAAATAGCCACCAATTGTCATACCTAGTTTCCTAATTGAATAGTGGTAACTTATATTCCCTATTTACATATCTTTGATACTAACCCACTTAAAAACTTGCAATCTTTTCACTAAGCAATTGTTTGTTATTAAGTAATAGTTGTGCTCAATTTTAGCTTGATTCTCCTGTACCACCTCTGCTGCAAGAGTACTTGCTTTTGTAATTTGCTTGCAAGGCAAAGCTCCTGCATTATGAGGATCTCAATAAGCTTTCTATTATTGGTGTTTAAATTTTCATTCAAGGCTTCACAATCTAAGAGCATCCCTAGTGGGGCTTAGTATGTCACCCTGAAAAAAATATTTCTCACATCTAAGTTTAGTTATTTATTTATTTATTTCAACCCCACCCATAAAACCGAACCGGTAAATAGTCAGGGAACTACTAATAACAAACCACCTGGACCAATCATTATGATGGGCCAATCAAAACAGGGAACAGCAGTCAGATCATATTTATTACACTGTTTTCTGGCAGGTGCATAGTTTTGCTGCGGTTTTTGCCTGCCTCCGAAAACTGTGCAATTGTGCTGGGGCCAAAACCATTTTAGTGGCCTTTTTCGTCATCCAATTTTCATGTGCAGGGTCACATTCTGAGCATTGCTGGAGATCTCAGACATGAGGCCCATTTGGGCCTCTACAAGTGTCCACCACATCCAACATAAGTGTTAATTATTTATTTCCCTATCCTCACTCTCGTAAACAATAAAAAATGAATAGTATCAAGTGAGAGACTCTAAATGCCATCACTTGGGCCAATCACTATGTCTGACCAATCGGAAGAATTTCTTTTATTGACCATTTCAAAGTCATTGTACATATCCCAAACCCAATTTCACACTACCAAGATTGCAATTATTCCAAAGTATTTTGTGCAAGCCATTTGAGGTGGGTTGGTGGAGATGCTTTAAGCATAGAAAAGTCTCCAATAGCTTTGTTTAGGTATTTTGGATTAGGTACTAGAGCCTGATTAGAACCATGCCTCAAGTAGGTAAATGGCATGTTACAATAGCCTTATAGGCAGGTAAGAGGTGGCAAAATATGATACATAATTAAATTGCTACCTACCTCTTTAGCTATTTTAGTGAATGACCTACCTATTTTAAGAGGTGAATAAGAACAAGCAAGCTACAAACCATAGGTGCTTGTCTTGGACCTAGTAAATGAATGCTGGCCAAGGTGAACCCTTTTGGTACCTTCACCTTTTCAAGTGAGACCTCTTAGTGGCCATACTAAGCCTAAAAAATGTTAGATTTGAACTCAGAGAGCCTGATTTAGTGTAAGCATGGGATATTTGTAATATTTAGAAATGATTTAAATGGATTTTTACTATGGTACCAACATGGGTGCTGGTTCACCCAAGGCAATGAGTGCCATGCAAACAAACTTTATTGAAACTGTAATTATAAAGCTTAATCATTTGTGTCTAGTCCTACCAATAAACCTTAAGAAGGGAAACAGAGAAGAACTTACAGCAACTCTAGTGGTGCTCAGTATGTGACCCTGAAAATTAAAAATTGGATGAAGAAAAATTAAAACATGCCAGTTTGGGTCACCAAATGGTGTTGGCCCAACATTTTTGCACAGTTTGTTCAGGCTGGTGAAAGGCATAGCAAAGCTGGACACCTCTCAGAGAAGAGTGTAATAAATATGATCTGAGTGTTCCTCCCTGTTTCTGATTGGTCAGTCATAATGATTGGTACAGGTGGTTTACTACAGAGACACAAAAATCCAATAAAAGATTGATGACTGAAACCATCACAAGGCAGAAAAAAAGTGAAGGCCAAAGAAATGCCAAAAGACACACAGCCTGCAGGAACCAGAAAAGAGAGAGAGAGCTAGTCTCTCTCCTGGTAGGAAGCTATCTCACTCACAGCCTCTCTAGTGTCACCTACATGAAATTGTAAGATCTAATAATAATGGGAGGTTTAGAACAAGCATCACTCGCCAACGTAATCTTCCTCTCTATAACAAAAGCTAAAGCACACTAAGCACGCTGAAAAAGCAATATTAACATTAGTAGTCTCACCTCTTTGAGCACGCTAAGCACGCTGAGAAGCAATACTAACATTAGTAGTCTCACCTCTTTGTAATCCCAGTTTTAGTTTTATGTATGAGGTTGGAAAAAATAAATAACTAATCTTTGGATATGAGAAACATTTTAGCAAGGTCACATACTTACTTAGCACTGCTTGAGATTAGGGCAATGTTTTGACAAATTTGAAAATATCACTGGGATGCCTGCCAAGGAAAACACATTCACTATGTGGCTGTTCCAGGCTTTAAAATGGGTTTTTCAGATATAGCACCAAAGCATTGCAAGCTACCATTTACAATCAACTCATAATTTGCTCCTCCTTGGCATATGTGATCACGGTCGAGGTTTTGAGAAAGTTTGTTGATGTGTCATTCTTTCACTACCTCTAAAGGGGGCAACTAAAGATCTAACATGTCTTGGAAAGGTCTTAACAAGGGTTTCTTAAAAGGAGCTCTATGAATATTTTGGTTTAGAGCTAGTGAGGTTTGAAACCTTGTATTTAATTGGATGTTGCACAAATATCATTTATTGTGGGATTCTTTGTAGCGCAAGTTAATAGGTATAGTTTCTTTTTGGGAAATGCTAACAATTATGCTACAATAGTCAATAAAAATCATGTGACTTATGCTAATACCTATCCACTTTAGGTGTAACATGTTTGCATAATCCTCAAGGACCACCCTCATTCTATAGTATAATGAAAAGGTTCAAAGATTCATTTCACTACACTACAATCCGGTTGTATATCAAAACATTATCATACGGGATGGTTCTAAAGTCCATCAAAATGTAGGCCACTCTTTCTAGAATCGGTGACATTTAACATGACATTGTGGAAGATTGAATCCATAAGTTCTTGCAAGGTGGGCGTGAATCTCATCCGCTCAATTTTATTTTGATGAAAAATGTCTCCCCCTCTTGTATCTAACCCAATAACATGACACAAAAGCAATGGCAATAATGGAGATGCATCAACTCCTGGAGAAGAGTATCACTAGAAACCATCAACATATCTATGAAGTTGAAAGGAGAAAAATCCCTAAACCCTGGGAGGATCCTCTTGGCTTGAGGTTTCACATTTCACTTCAAACCTCTGACTCAGTAAAACTTCAGCTGCACATTTTTGCTTGGGAGAGAATACAACCTCAAAAGCTCATCAGCATGATAGCTAGCCTCATCATCTAAACTACAATCTCCAGGTCTTTCTCTAGCCCTACATAATTAGGCTAACATCTTCAACTCACACGAATTGGTGTTTGGCTGCTAGAAAGATGTGCATTTAGTGAATTTCTAAATCTAGAATCAATAAATATACAAAAAGCTTCTCTCATCTCATATGGAGTATACACTTTGCATCCCGTTTGCACAGCACCATGGAAAGACACTGTACATCATCACTCTACAATTACAGAAGGGAATTCTGTGTTGCTTTTTTCGACAGACAGGACATTAGTAGGAGTATTGGTCACCGGTGCTGCTTGCAATCCGGCATGTGGGTAAAGGACAACAGCCAGCATCGCCATGAGACCCATTCCTAGAGCACCTGCCAGTGGGTTTCCTGCATGTGCTCCTGTAAACCAAGCTGGTGCATGAGGTGCAAAATGAGCTAACCCTCCAACAGTAATTACATAGTTTGCTGCAATAAGACCAGCATGGAGTCCTATTGGAAGTGCCAAGTTGCCATTCATCCTGGCTCGTGCGCCTGCCAAAGCTACTGATAAAAACCATAGCCCTGGCATTGCTGGTGGTGACCTGAAGAAGCAAAGTGCACAACATTTGAGTGCACTCCAATTTCTCATAAAGTTTACACAAATGTACTTTGAGAAGGTGTCCAAGGGTGAAAAGGTTAGGAGATCAGGAAGAAAGAAAGACCCAGGGGGTTAGGCTCAACATCCTCTGACACAACTTCTATTGCTAAGGAGAAGCTGGAAACAGTGAGAAAGGCGCACCAATGTGTCAGTGCGAAAACAAGGGCTGACAGAAATACACCCTTATGGAACCCAAAGTCGACAGCAATCTCATCCTGTAGCCATGCTCTGAACAGAATTTCCTCAACAAGCGCAACTGCAAAGCCCATCCCCAGAGCTTGCACCAAAATTTTGCTGATCCTCATGGCTGTGAAAATATACAATGCGACAGTCCCTGAGCAAAGATTGGAGCACAAAATTCCAAAATTCAGTACCAAGTGGGAAGAACCATACCCAGCAGCTGGATACATTGCAACAGTCTAACAGCTGTTTGCACAGAGTGTCTTTGGAGGCACCCATACCTCCAAATCTTATGTTTGTTGCGAGTAATGATGCCCATCTGAACTGCACATATCCCAAAACCGCATTTGTGCTATACAGCATTGTCACCAGGGCTGCACCTACTGCTATACCTCGTGCTACATCCTGCAACTGCCAACATAACGCAGACAAGTGCACTGTTGGATCTAGTTTCAAATCACTGCAGGGAAGCAGAACAGCACACGAGAAACATGCAAATCAGTGCGCTTAAAGAAACCCCATGGCAAAGCTTACCCCACCTTTTTCCTTGAGAATAGACGAAGCCCGTACTGTACGAGAGGTTTTTCGTAACCACGAACTCTCTTTCCCCAAATTGTGATCAGAATAAGAACAGCTCCGTAGAGTCCCAGTACTGAAGCAGTCTCGGATACCCCATTGTGGACCTTGGTTGCCCATTGTTGCAGTAATGATGGTAGAAGCGGCACTAATACTGGAGCCCATAGCACAAGTGCCATTGCAGCAAAGCCAGCAAGCCTGAAGCAGAAAAAAACAAAGCAGTGTGAATCAATTGCTCTAAAATTCTTTCTGATAAGAATTGCATGCTCAGTTGGGCTTGCAATCTATGTATTTAGATTTGAGTTGCTGTTTTAGTACCTACATACCTTTGATGCAATGCACGCTCTTGAATGTGGAGGAAGACAAGAAGGCGATCTGTGAGACTCATGGCACCTCGTAAGCCTCCCCATAACAGTGCCACTTTTCCAACCAGCCTAAAGAATCCTCCTCTCTGTCCTAGCTCTGCTAACATTGCCACCAGCCTGATTCCAGACAAAAAACCTTCATCAGCAATATCGTCCAGTTACAATCTGTGACTGCTAGCTCTGAACCCAAGAACATATATTCGGCTACAGACTAGAGGACAACACACAGGAAATGTTGAATCTTGGACTGAGAACACAATGCAAAGAAGCTTGCAAGACAGACAGGACGACCTTTCATGATCAATTTCCCCATCTTCTGTCTTAGGGACAACTGGAGCTGCCACTGATACAGCCTTCTCTGCCAAAGGTGCAAAGGTGGTGATAAGCTTTGGTGTCTCCACAGTGCTTGTTCCTGTCTTCTCAGCATCTAGTGGAAACTGCTCTTCATTTTGCCCACCTGCGTGATCTGCACCAAAGCTAGCCAGCATAGCAGTGCCACTCATCGCTGCTGCCATTGCTCCCATTAAATTGCTCTCTCGCTGTCCATCAGCCTCCTCTTCAATCTTCTTCTCCCCAGATCTCTGTGAAGTCATCCCTAGATCATCTTCCCCTCTACAGTCATTGTCTGCTCGACAATCACCATGATCATCTCCTTCACTGACCATCTCACGCATACCCTCAAATTCACTGTCATTGGAACCTCCCAATACCATTCCTGCAAGCTTATCAGCAACACCCTGGCCACCTTCCTTGAATTGTGTGTGTTCAGTCTTATTCAGGTTGATGACATCAAGGGGCGGCAACGACACCTCTGTATCGTACTGCATTGACGAATCATTGTCATCCTCCTGCTCTTCTTCTCCACTACTACTATCAGTGTTCTTCTCTTTTGCATCATCTTCGTCACCAGATACGACTACATATAGAGCACCCAATGCTGCCAGCACCACGCCCACTAGCACCCCAAGCGGGACCAACCCACCAAGAATCTGGGTGCTTCCTAGCACACTTCCTAAAGCACGCACGACAGATTCTCCTTGCAGAATACCTAACTTTTGTCCAGATTGATAAGCTTCAGGCTCTCCATCACCTGCAAAAGCTGCACCTTGTCCAGATTCATGCTTCCCACCCTGAACTGCCTGCACCACTGCATTTGCAACATTGGCTACTTCTTGCTCCAAATCAACTCCCATCGCTTCCATCCCCGCAACTCCTAACCTCCGCAAAACCTCCAATTTTAAAGCATTCACAATCACATTCTTCACCGTGTTGGGTTCATCTGTGGTTGGTTTACCCTCGTCTTCCCCGTTGCTTGTGACCTGAAGTTGATGATTACTTTCTCTCCTTGGTGCAGCATCTTCCGCTTCCTCCTTTTCCTTTTTATATTCCTGGTCAATTTCCAGCGAAAGCATTTCTATTGTCATTTCTGGCTCTTCTCCTGAAGAAACCACTCCATCTGCACCTCCTCTATTGTCTTGCCCCTCTTGGGTGTCATCTTCTGCACTGCCTTTGCGAGAAGACAAGGGTTGATTGCTGTCTCTATCATTCCCAGATTGCAGTACTGCTGCACCATTATGAGCAGGTTCAGACCTCTGACATGACTGTGAGCTCTTCTCCTGGAGCACTGACTCCTCTGCAATTGAAGTTTGTGCTTTTTCTGCATCTCCAGATACAAGGGTTCCTTGATTTCTTCTAGGATTCAGCTGACCACTCAAACTATGTACTGATTGCACAGGCACTTTCTCAGAACCACCAGTATTCATCATTGGAAAGTCCAAAGGGTGATGATGCTGTGCACTCCAATTCTCTCCATCACCACTTCCTTTCTTCCTGTGATTCTTTTCCATTGCATCCTCATCTACAACTCTCTCATATTGTGCCATCTTCCCACCATCTCTTGGTGCACCTTTGGAGTCTGGCTCATCTTCTTCCTGCGTACTATTGGCATCCTCAGTATTCATAGATTCACTCTTGACTGTCTTTGCAGTTGTGTGGGATGTACCATCTTCAGATTTTTCAGCCTCTTTTGGCTTCTGATCATCTTTTCCCGGATCTCTTTTTTCACCCTTGATTTCCTTGCCATTACCTTCACTCTTTGGGGATGGTTGATCATCAGTTTCTGCTGCTTTCCTCTCCGTCTCCATCTGATCTAGCATGTTTTCTACTACCCCAAAGACATTTCTAACAGCCATCTGTGTGGAGTCATCAAAACCTGTCAGAGCTTGCAGAGCTAGACCCACATCTAGTGAAGGTCCCATAACAGGTCCAGCTGGTGGAGTGGGTGCAGCAGCAGCATCACCAGAGGCAGGTGGTGGAGGGGGAGCAGCAGTGTCAGTGGTAGTGGTAGGTGGTGGTGGAGGAGGAGGAGCCGGGTTTTCCAGAGGAGCTTCCACATCCTTCACACTTTGTGCCTTGTCTTTAGCTTCTGGCAATTCTTCAGGCTTCTTCTGCTCTCCCTTTGGGCTGGTAGGGTCAGCAGAATCCCCAGCTTCAGACTTTGCATTGCCCTCTGATGTCTGTGTTCTCTCTTTGTTTTCTGCTGCTTCTTTGTGTTCTGAATGTTCATCACTCTTCACACTTTTTAGCTTGTCTTTGCTTCCTTGATTCCCTCCATTCAGTGGTTCTTCCCTAGAGTCCTGCTTCTCACCACCCTCCTTGCGTTCCCCTTCTGAGCTTGGCACTACTTTTTCTTGGGGATTCCCTTCCGGAGACTTGGGACCACCCTTGTCTTCAGACTGCTTCATATCCTTCTTAGCATTAGCCTTCGTGCGATCAATCTCTGCATCTTTATTCACCTCTGTTGCATTTGCTTTTGCACCTACCAACAATCACAAAAACCACAAACTCTAGCAATGTGAATCTCCACAAGCAAAACACACTCTGACATGAACAAAAAAATAGCTAGCTGACAACAACCTTGATCTCCTTCAGAGAAAACTTGCTTAGAACTTTCACCTTCATTGGCACGAACTTCCACATCTTCTGGCTTTCCAGGAATTGCTTTCTTGCTGTCAGATGAGCTTGCCATCACAGACCCATTCTCCTCAGCTTTGGATTTTCCAGTTCCATTGGAAGTTGGGTCATCACTGCCACGATTCTCAGTGCCTTTACGATTTCCCTTCTCAGGATCACTGGATCCTTGGTTTGGTTTGTCATGTTTGACAGAACCAGTCAGTGGTGTGCCGTGCATGTCATCAGAAGACAGAAATAAGCTTGGGCCACTAGCAGCATCCTTCTTTCCACCGGCTACTGCTGCCAGTTTCTCTTGAATCTTTTCTGTCAGTCCAGCTGGAAGGCTTGGCGGTGGCATGCTTGAACCAAATCCAACCAAGTTGAAACTTATGCCCCTTGCTTGAACAGCTCCTGACACTGCTGCTGCCATATTCCCTCTCACATCCTCTGGCACTGCTTCTTGAAATGCTGTCACAATTGTTTGTCCTCTTCCCACAGCATCCAAGACCTGCAAAAAACATGCTCATTTCATAAGCTGCAATTCTATTTTTCCTTCAGGAAAGTCTTGGACCTTGAAAGCTCATTGCTGTTCTTCAGACCCCATCAATTGACAGACCCACACATAGAACAGGGAGACTATTGGATCAGACACAAATGGATTGAAGCCCAGCAGCAATAGTTGGAAAAACAATGACCTGTTGTTTCTTTTCATTGGATAATGTTCCTGGCATGGTGATATCAAGTACATTCATGATACTTTCAGCAGCAGCGCGCATTTTGAATGCTTCGGATCCTTCTTCTGGCTCCCCTGCTTCTTCTGGAGGACTTGACTCCACTGCTGCAGCTTTGGAAGTTTCTGTTGTTGCCTCCTTACCATCCTCCTCATTCAATGTAGTAGCAGTTGCATCCCTGGTCTCATCCTTCTCTTCTGGTATAGATGTAGCAGCATCTTTTCCTAAATCGTTGGTTTTCACATCTAACTTCCGAGAACTATTATCCTCAGCTATATCTGAGCCTGATTTCTCTTGCGCTACAATGTCTACTGCTGTTGGAGTGAGATTGCCTCCACCTTGTCTGGCACCTGTTAGCATGATTCCAGTCATCGTCACCTAAATTCACAAAGGATTTGCCTTCTCTCTTTGTTCTTCAAGCTACCACAAATGTGATTAAGAATTGCCCAACTCTTGAAAGAACATACCTGAATCCGGTTGCTCTTTCACTTCAGAAAAGTTTACAACTCTACTGGTTGCTACAGTCTCCTTTCCTCGTGGAAGTTGATGTGCCTGCAATGATGATGACCACCCTTTGCCACCCCCACGATGCCAGATGTCGTTGGTAGATTTCACTGCAAGATTAACAGAATATTCCAGAAGTGGGTGTCTTCCTTTCAACAATGCCACTTCCACAGCTGCCAGCCACTGCACATCCACACAAAATGCCAACAACTCCTTAGGACCAATTTGAGTTTTGCAAGGCAGAAACTGAATAGTCTTGCAATCAGCTTGCAGAACCAACTGTGCACAACTCCCTTCTAACCTCAAATGCAACAGAATGACTCCAATGGAGTGGAGACGCGCTGCCAAATTGTCTTGCATTATTGCCCCCAGAAATGGTTGAGCTTTTTGATGGAAAAGCTACGAGAGTGGTGGTAAATGGATTCTTCTCCAGCGCCACACGGGGAAGTGAAACCATTGGCAAAACATCATCCTCCCCCTGTTCACACATCTGCCATTAGTTCAAAACTCTACACTGATCTTCCTGCCTTCTCTATCTGGAGATCATTGCATGCAAGGTAGGATTTCACTAGACCATAGTCCCGTTTCCAGAGACAATGATAGCGGAAGCTCATGATAAGTATGCTTCATCGAGTACACAATCTTGCCTGAATGCACAACAAAGGCACTTGAATGTCTTCAATGACGCTTGCACTGCTTGCATTTGCATAGAAATTGTCTAGAGTTTCAAATCCATAAGCAACTCTTGAAATGGCTGTCTCAAACTCACGTAATGAGGTGGCAGCCAAACCTCTTTCCACATCAAACCCGCTCTTTCCACCCATGAAAAGCATCTGTTTGATATGCAGGAAAACCAAATCAATAAGCACTTTCCAGTTTGTGTCCAACACAAAGACAACATTTTGCACACTCACAATCCCATCCAAAGATCAAATGCTCCTGTCTACCAAGTATGATTCAGAGGAGCTCTGGTGTATAATTCAGAGCAACAGTTTTGGTTGGGGGGGTTAGGTCAAAGTCATCAGCACAACTGATGTAGGAAAAGGGTATACCTTGTTTGCTGCCAGGATATCCACAAGGCCTTTTGTGAAGGCCCGATCAAGCTCCCCATCTCTCGTTCTGGCCAAATACCTTGACATTTCGTCTAGATTGAAAGGATTTGAGATGCAAACAGCTGCCATGACAGGAGTAGCTGCAGAATCTTCGCCCAAATACTTAGCCAGCATGTTGGCACCGAAGCCCCAGCCAATCACTAAAAGTGTTGACTGAGGCCGTGTGCTAGAAATGTGATGCACAGCCAAATGCACATCATCACTGTCGGCTGCTGTAAATATTCTGGCAATGTCCAACAACACAGTTTCAGAAGCATTCCAACAAGCCATGAACTAAAAACACCACTTACGCCCAATGCTACAAATCCAGTCACAACATATCTATGCATTTGCAGAGAAATCTCCACAACAACAATCTCAAGGTAACCTTGTGGAAGATGCTCACATTCTCATGAAAATGAATGAAGGCATAACCTTGTGAGAGACACTCATGAATCCTGTTACACAACTGAAAACAAATGGGAACCAAGAACAATTCAGAACCTAATCATCACACCTGCCATCTATATCTCTACTGTAAATGGTACCTATGTCTGATGTGGGGGTGAAGGAATTAGTGCCTGGGCGTGGTCAAAGGTGAAGCAGCACATCCACGTGGATTCAGAACAATTGGAAAGTATCCACAGCACGCTGCTCTCATCACAAATCTTTGAATTCCTTGATCTCCACTTCCTTCTGTCGTCCCTGGAAAACCATCTCAGCCAGAAGACACAGCAGAAAAAAGAAGTGAGCTGAAAAATTTCACTCCTCCAACTCCAACATGTTGCCACTGCTCAAACCAGAGCCACCCTCAATATATACTTTTCCTTTTGAATCAAAATCTAGAATTCAGATTACAACAGTTCTAGTACAATCAGAGATTGTTTGCTGACACAAACAAAACTTGACACACTTTCTTTCGTCTTCTGGCACAGGAGAAACAATTGCTGAGATTATGACTATAAACATCTGGAGCTTTGCTGAGAACCCATCTACCCTATTAGAATGTTCTGTTCTTGTGTTGTTCTCGAGATTTGAAGAAACTCTCAAGGTCAGGTGAGAGGGGAAAGAGGACTTGAAGAAGGGTTTAAGGTTTAGGGTTTAGGATAAGAAGAACCTGGGATGAGCAGGAGAGTGTTGTCAAATCCATTGTCAGCTGCAAACTCCAGCTGCATAGGCCAATCCAAAGAGACAACACCACTGTCATGTGCAACCAGACACGTTCGCTGATATTCCACTCTGTTTATTTTTTCTTGATCCTTTGTTTGCTTCTTCTTCTTCCTCCTCTTCTTACCCATGTGCAAGGGAGCTTGCACATCAGCTACAGCAGCAGCAGCAGGACTGAACATGGAGGGACATCGCCCATAAACAAAGCGGTTGAATGGTGTGGGCTGTGAAATTAAGAGCGAGTCGTCAAACCCTAATAACAGCTGTTGCTGCACTTCTTCTTCTTCTTCTTCTCTTTCATGAAAAGAAGCACGAGCAGCAAGAGCAGCGACAGCTCCTCCTCCCGCGAAAGCGAAAGCAGCTGCAAGAATGTACAAACCCAAGAAAGAATGGATACCCGACAACGCCGCAGTCCACAGAAACTCCCCGAGCTTCAAGACCTCATCGCCTCCTCCTCCTCCTCCCCCTCCTCCTACCTGTTGCAAATCCAATGCCTCCACGGCCTGAATCTCGGAACCCAAACCTGCAAATCTCCTCCTCAACGACGACGACTGATGCAGGGAGGAAGAAGAGAATCCTCTATTGTTGTTACCAATTGAGGAAGAACGAAATTGGCGCGAACTCAATACTCCTGCACTTCTTACTATCGCAGAAACTCGCGCCCGATAATTTGTTGCAATAACAGCAAATCCTCTACAATCCTCTGCAGCTGCGAATTCTAAACCTAATAGTTCTTCTCTTCTGTCACTCTTGTGCAAGCGTTCTCGCTTTCTCCTGGAGCTACTAGAGAACGAGGAGGAGGAAGACGGGTAGTAGGAGGAGGAGTTGGGCATGCAATGGTGGTGATGATGATGATGATGCTTGCAAGAAGGAGCTACTCGTCTCTTCCGTGGACACAGAAATCCCAATTGCAACCTTCCAGCAATCTGGATCTCTTGCAGCGCCATTGCTGCAATCAAAATCAAAATCAAAATAAATTTCTTCAACCAAAGACCCCACGGAATCAATCCAAATCTTTTCCCCTAACAATTTCTTTTGGGTGGATCCGTCACTACATGCACCTTCTTCTCCAATTTCTCACCTTAAATCCCAAATCACCAGCAGCAAAACCACCACCAATTGCTCATCACAAACACAGTGATGACCTCCTCCTGCTCCTGCTCCTCTCTTCTTCTTCTTCAAATCACAGTTGTGAATTCAACAACAACAACAACAAAAAGAGGAAAATTTTCAAGCATCAAACAGGAACTCCACTATCATCATCATCATCATCATCATCTACCAAGCATCAAATTTCTTCCCAAAATCAAATTTCCATCTCTCAATCCAATTTTCTACCAACATCACCTAACCTGCATCGAAGAATCATCACATCAAACTTAAACTTGAAATTTTTTTGGTGGGGGGGCTTCAAAATTCAGATACAAGTTTGCTAAATTCTATTTTGTCTTGGTGGGTTTTTAAGTAGATCATCATCATCATCATCATCATCACCAATCCATCAACCTACCACTACTAGAACTACTATTACTACTAACAACAACAACTACTACTACCACAATTGATTACAACAACAAATGGGAATACTACTACTACACTTTTGCTACTCTTCCAGCTGCTGCACCAGCAATCCATGACACCCCAACTTCCCACCTTCTCCATCCAGATGGCTTCATTTTATTCACCACTTTCTAGGATCCAATGGGTGTGTGGAATGGACAATATGTGTTTGGGGAACTTTTTCAGAATGGATCCAAATGGAGACAAACTTTTGGGCTGGACTTATGACAAATCACACATGCATGCAAAGAAACTTGTCTCTTCCTCTCTCTCTCTTCTTTCTTTTAAATGGGTATTTTAACATTTTAAGGGATTGGGTGTTGGTCCTTAAGGTGGTGGTGGGAAACATTTGGATCATTCTTCACGCCTCCTTGGATGTTTGTGAAGACGCCACCTGTAACCCTAACAACCACCCCACCTCTTTTGAGGGGGAAAAAGAGTGGGAGTAGTACCAATGGATCTAAAGGTCCATAGATCCAAGGGATTCATGATAAGTAAAGTCTTGTGATTTGCAACAAGGTGCTCATGTCCTTTTGTGCAAGTTCAAACTTCAAATCAACAACAATTAAAATACGAAATGCTCCATGAAATTCTCCCCCTCCCCTCCCCAAACTCCCCAAAAGAACTCACAATTCATTCATAATAATGCATGCGGGACATTCTCCAAAATGTGAGACCAAATGAAAACTACAATCATGGTGTAGGTAGTCTCTCACTCACAAGGAGAGCTAGTAAAGCCTTTGCTTGGAGATTGAAGCATTTAGACACAAGTCCAACAAGTTAAAATATGGCAATTGGTGTTAAAACTTTGAATGGTGAGTCAACCTTTCTTAACAAGATGTTCATAATGCTTTTGCCCATCACTCAAAAATAAGAAAAAAGAAACTATGCCAATCCATAGCTTGCACCTCCTTTTCACATACAAACACTCTCTTAAATGCACCCAAAGTTTTAAGATTCTATTGGCCACTTACCCAATTTTGCTTTGAGAAATCACGTTGACAAATAACAATGCTTATGGAATTACCATCACCCCTTGCCAAAGGTTAATTAATGTAAGTCAAGCAACAAAATAAAATAAAATTCATCTGAAATAGAAGAATAGGCCCAAGCATTTACCATAGATTTGCATTCACATTCTCTCCACAATGTCTCCATAAACTCAAGAAATTAACCTCTTGTTTTATCATTTTTTTTTTTCATTGTCACAAAACTTGATAAGTAACCTATCAAACTAATCTTTTATAAGTTTTCAACTCTATGTGTCATCAATTAAATAGTGTTGGGGTTCTAGCACAATATTATAGGCCAATGATGATCCCTATTTAGCAAGCAAAAATAAATTTTGCATTTTTGTTCCTTAAACTTTTCAACAATGCCATAATAAATGGGACGTACAATATAAAACTTATTGGATAAACCATATATGGTCGTCTTAATGTATTTTTTTAATTTATTGCAAGTTGATTACATTTGTTGATATTTTATATTTTTCAAAGCAAAACATTGAAATAATGTTATATTAATGTTTGAGCCTTGTGCGCCTTAATACACATTTTTAGGAATTCGATTTTTTGGATTATGACAATGTTAAGCGTTTGAAAAATAAAATTTCAATACATTGCAAATCAAGTGCCCAAAACATATTTTTTAAAATCAAAATAAAAATGCATTGCATTTGTTCAACTTGTTAAACATGCTTCAAACTTTTTTGAATTGCATCATATGAACAAAATTAAAATGCATGGATATGCTTTCGATCTACTTTTCACAATTTGGACAATAGGACAATTTTTTGAAAATAGATTGAAAATAAATTGATATATAACTTTTGACACCTTCAAAAGAATTTGACATATTCAAAGAACTTGAAAATTCAATGTTAAAAGGTTTCACATCCTTTTTGGTTTTGTTTTCATGTGTTTTCATTTTTGCAACTTCAAATACTACTTGCAATGCAATGTACTAATCATTTTAGGAGTTTGTTTTTTAAAACCAATGCGAATCATGAAAACAAAGGAAACAAATTTAATGTTTCATTAAATGCCTCCAATAAACTTGTGATTTTTTTTGGTTTGAATGGCTGATTTGTCACACAAATAACTATAAATAAAATAATATGTTTTGATCACATGATTAAAAAGTTATCATATCACGGTGAATAAGTCCATATGGTAATTAATATCTTAAAGAAACTTGAATGATTGTTTTTGAAATCAAACATATATTGTGGGTTTAATATTTTAATCATGGAATTGTTAAATATTGCACCATTTTCTTATTGTTGAAGCCCATCTTATTTTTTGTAAACCATTTCTAAAATGATTTACAACATTTGACTTAAACATAGTTTAATTGTAATGTTTTAGCCTAAAAAAACACACTCATAAGGTGGTTTTTATGAACAATAATATCCCTCTCACTATTTGGAAGGGAAAATTTGAATTTCATTAAAGGAATGTTTTTGTTTTTCATCATGTCATGTGAGATTTCCCTCTCTTTCATCATTTTTTCATGTTCATAATCCACCCAATGGATTGAGCATGTGCTTTATATCAAGTAAAACCTTTAGATGAAGACATTGCAAAAATTTAAGGCACTTATTCAACTACCATCTCAAGCATGCACCTTATGGGTGCAAACGGGATACAATGAGCCAATGGGATTATTGGAAAAAAGGATTGCATGTCCTTTTTGCTAAAAAAACCTTTTTCATATGAATGAATTTTGGAACATTTTTTTTTGCAACTTGTTATAATAAATGTTTATAATTGTCGAAGTACATGACAAGTTTTTTCCTTCATCATTTTTGAATAAATATGAATTTTTGAAAGTGTCTCAATTCTTTGTAAATTCAATGTTTCGTTTTTGAAAACGATAATAATTTCAAATCATAACCAATTTTTCTTTTTTTTAACATTTTAATGTTTTTTTGTATGATAAACTACAACGTTTCTTAACATTTCATGTACATTTTACCCCATTTATGTGTGGCAAAGGACTTTTGAAGTTCTAAAATTCTGTATCAATTTTGGAAAGTTCTTTGAATTTTTAAAGTTTTACAATTCCACATATCTTATGGTATGAGTGTTTTTTTAATGTGGTTAATAAGTTTTTATCCTCTTAATTTTTTTCCCATCAAATGTGATTTATTATATGAATCCTTTTGATAGTCCTTTGCAAAATTGATTCATGTTTGACGCATTCCTGTTCACTTTTAGAGGTCCTAAATCAAAACTTAAAACTTAAAATTTCATCAAATGAATTTTTGATTTGAATTCTTTAACATTCATATGAATGAAAAATTAATAATTTGCCATGATTGCCATGGATTTAAATGGCAAAACATAAATATTTATCAAATCTTGATTGTTTTTCTTTGCGATTTGATGCCTTTTTTGGCTCATTGGATTGTGATTGCACCTTTATTTCAATGATATCGTCATCCTAACGCTTTATCCAATACATAAATTAAATAAGATGTTTATTGAACCAAATAAACCTTTATGGAAAAAAAGTTACACAAATATAAGCAAATATAAACTAAATAATCATTCATTTCAATTTTTACATAAACTTTTTTCTATTCTCACCATGTTATTGAAAGCCAAATTAAAATTACTTTTAAAATTCTGTTAAAATAGCATGTAATGCTTGATTAATTAATACATAACATATTCATCAGCATGGGTACTATGTCGCCACTTTGTCCACAAATATTAATGCAAAAAAATGATGAATAATTTATAACTAGATTTTCTTTATATTCTTTGCAATGTATTCCAACAAGATGATGCACATCACTCTTCATGCATGGACCCACATTTCGTATCACACCTATCATCGAGGACAATCAATTAATGCCCACAACCATTAATTGAAAATTTTGCAAGTGTGTTTTTTGAATTAAATTGGATATAAATTCATGCATCACTTTTTTTTAGTTCTCACTTCCAAAGACATAAACTTTATAAACCAACCATAAACATTGAAATATATAATCAAATATTGTTCCAAAATCAATCTATTGATTCATAATTACCAACCACCTAATTAATGAAAAGGATCATAGTCAAGTTGACCATTTTGAATTGATTTGTTTAATTGACTAAATGGTCAATTTGATTAAAATCCAATTTGGTACTTTTTGACTAAATTATTTAACAAAAATAATCATTATTATTTATAATGATCCATTTCATATTTTAGAAACATAACTTGTTGAACTCAAAATTATATTTGACCAAAAAAATTTCAATTTTTTTTTTAATGTGTTGCAACACCATCAAAATCCTTTGATGAATGTTGGAGGTATGCATAGTCATTCAATTCATGTTTAGACATATCTAAACATGGTTCTTTAAAAAATAGAAGTTTTTCTCAATTCAATAAATCACCTTCCATTTGAAAATTCCACCCACAAATTGTAAATTTTTTGTAGATGTTTTTAAAGCCATTTATATTTGCTAAAATGCCAACTACAAATTTAAAGCACTAAATGCTTGAGTCTTGAAATTCACTGAATTGGAATAACATGTCTTTCATTTATGAATTATGCACATACTTTTTAAAGCATAAAATGCATATGCATATTATAATACATGTTATTTTTTGTTAATCATAAAATGTCAAAATTTTTTTAATTAAAAAATAAAATAGTTTCATATCAAGGTTGGAAATATAAATTGTATCTTGATATAAAAAAAAATTCCACCTTGCATCAACACATTACTTATAGATTTTTACTTGCCCAAATAATGTTATTATGTGAAATACTTAGTTAACTTGAACATTAATAAATCTTACACTTGAACTTAATATGAGCATAATACAATTTTAAAACCATGATATTATGGAATATAAATAATAATTGTCAAAATGAAAACGAGATTATTAATTTTTAGAACATGGTATTTCTTGTTGCAAATGAAGGGAAATTCAATATACACCCACATTCAACATCCCCCTTGCGCATGTCCCCTAAACTCCATTCTATCCATTTCATGGCAAGATTGTTCTTTTGTCCACTTAATATAAATAATCTCCACCATAAAAAATGCATAAGCCACTAATGGCATTTTGTTTTTTATCACCCAAAAATATTGTAGAAAAACAAAAAACCAAAGGGCCTTCTATTACAATATTTTTTCATGTTGACATTTGTGGAAAAAAACATAAACATAAGTTGGTTTATATGGTAAAAATGTAGGTAATGATGTAATCTTGTACCTATATAGTGCCTTCATGGCCAATGGATTTGCTAAAACAAATTCATTACAATGGTCAACCTTGTCTTTGTTCACTTTCCAAATACAATGCCTTATGTGCAAAAATAATGCAAAGTATTCAATACAAAATCCCAATATTCTAATTAAATTAACCAACACTAAATGCAATATTAAGTAGGTATTTGATGTTTTAGATAGTCATTATTTTTTGAGGTACAACATTTCAAATGTGTTTAACAAAAACAAGAAAATGTTTTTGACATGATTCTTAAAGTACAAATATTTCATTTATTTGGATACTCCTCAAGCTTGGCATCACTAATGATGGTTTTTCATTGACATTCCTTTGCCAATGTTCAAACTTAATTTCATAAAATATTAATCCAATATTTTCACTAAATATCACTATGATTTATAAATGTTTTTTCAAATTTGCAAATTATGTGGTTGATAATATCCATAAGAGTTCCATGAGCCATCCCTTTTGTTTAGAAATGTCATTGTATAATCATATTCATTTAATTAGTAGGCCACATTAAACCAAACAAGCATATTTGTAACTAATTACATGAATGTTATGTTTTTTTTCAAATTTCATCAATAAATTTTCTAATAAACCAAAAACTTGGGTTATAATAATTGAGATAATTTTAAAGTTTTGTTTCCACCTTAAAGTACCATTAAACCTTAATCTTTGAATGTGCATTGGATGTTTAAGACCATTATTATGATCCATGGGCAAGAAATAATTTTAAAAAATTAAAGTTTGTGAACATCTTATATCGCATTGTAGTGCTGAGCTTGAGTTTTTAAAAGATTTTTAAAAACATTTTTGAACCAAACAACAACATAATTTGAAAATGCATTTCCCTTAGTACATATTAGAACATTATTTTGTTTGGAACCTTTTCACCTCTAAAAATGTTATGGCCTTTACCACACATTTGGTTTAATTGATCCATTATTGTAATTTCATAAGAACTTTTCAATAAATTTTGTCCTTTTTCCTCTTTGAACTTCTTGGGAACTAGATGTTCTATATGTATATGTTCATTATATATATATGTCCACCATATTTGGCACATTCTTAGTTATATTTCACCATATTTTTTACAAACTTATGGCATGATCTGTTGTTTTACCAATCAAGCAAGCAAAAAATGAACTAAAATTTTAAAAGAGGTGTAAATTATACTTTTCTCAACATGTTTGTTTTGAAATTTTATTAAAGTTGCATTTAAAATAGTCATTTGGTTTTTTTGCAATAGATTCATGACTATTTTTGCCAACTTTTTCATCCTTTAAAAACTCAAATGTGGTTTTTTAAACTTTCATTTTTAGTTGTAAATCTCATTCCTTATCATGAACATAACCATGCTTTGATACCATGTTAAGAAATATGCGATCACAAATGCCACATGCACAAGAAAACTAAACCCATCAAAATGTGATGTTCACAATCATGAAACATACAATTTTAAAACTCACCAATGTTTATATATAAATATATAATGATAATTATAATAAAATCAAACCTAACAATAATAACATTAATGTCAATATTAATATTAAAACATTATTGCTAGGTATGAAACAACCAATACAAAGTCACCACTTCCAAAATTTGAGCCAAAAGTTCATCTACACCATTTCCATGTGAGAAATATATTTGGATTGATGTCATAGAAAATAAAAAGGTCCACTAGCAACATTAACTTATTCCATTTGCACCATATTTGGTGTTGAAAATATAAGTTTTTTTAACATTTAACATTCTTAAAATATTATTAAAACATGAGAATTGATTTGAAAAATATGAATAATTTTTTTTCAGAAAACATTTATTAAACATTGTAGTGGTTACTTTTAAGCACAAAAATGACTTGTACATGGGTTTCAAAACTTTTTGAAAATGAAATATTTTTGGAAATGTTTTACATAAATTTTGACATATAATAATATAAAGAAAAATTTCAAGATTTTAAAAGATTTTTTTGAGGTCTTTTGTGAAAATATTCCCTCAAAAGCAGTCCCTTAAGGTGAGTGTGGTTCATGTTATCCCACTAGCACCCTTTAGTTGAACTTGTGTAATGAATACAAATATTTTTGGCAAAACATCATACAAGTTTTTCACCCCCATTATGTGCATCACAATCGCCTTTTTCACAACCAAAGATCACATGTCAAAGAGTTTCACATATTTAAAGGCAATAAATTCAATTCCCAAGATGAACAAATTATATGAACTATCCCAAAACCAAAAAATCAAATTGAACAAAAAATTACAACAAAATAAAAACTTCCCTATAGAGACTAACACTTTTGGCAAGGCTAAAATGAAGCTCAAGGTGGTCACAAAGCTAATTAACATTATTGAAATTCAATTTAATGGTCAATTTTTGTTCACATCAAATGAAATTTTAGATTAATAATTTTAGACTAGTAATCAAAATGAAAATAAAAATAAATAGTAAATTGATTCAATAAGTAGGTAAATAGGTAGGTAGGGCTTAGGTAGGTAGATACCTAGGTGCCTATCCTACCTAATTAGCCTAATTAGTCTACATACCCTTCTTACCTAGGTATTAGGTTGTTAAGGAGTGATTTGTGGTCTATAGTTGTCATTCAAAGTTGTTAGATCAATAGTTGTACATAATTGTTATATTTTTAAATAACTTTATTGGTTATGTTCTTATTGGTTAATTATTAGTTATTATTATTTATCTCTATTCTTGTATATAAGTACATAAGACCATGTATTTTGGAATGAACGATTGTAATATGGATTTTTTGCCTATTGCCATTGAAACAAATCAAGTTTTTCTAAGTTTTTTAGTTTACTTTGATTTAGAATTATAGAATGTGTTTCTTGTTTTGTACAAAACAAAATAGTGTATATTGCACATTAGAGAAGAATTGTAAAATTGTTTGGATGTGAAGAACTTGATAGGAATTGAAGCATAAAATTTACCTTTTCCATAGGTTGTTAGGTTAAGTAGGTACCTAAGTAGGTTGGGTAGGTATGTTAAGGAAGTGTGTAACTTAGGTGAAGTATGTAGGCTAGGTAGTTAGACTAGGTAGGTAAAGTAGGCTAATTAGCCTATGCTAATAGGTTAGAAAAAAATGCTCATAACAATAAAATGACACAATATTGTTTATTGAAGATTTCATGCAATGATTGAGGACTTGGTCCTTCAATGTAGAGATGAGGTGTTTAAGTCCTCACACTTGCATCCAAAGCAATTGTTACCTTATAAACCTTTAAAGTTCACATATGCCCACAATTTCCTCATTATGGGTCTCTCCATCCTTTGTATCTTCTCAAAGGTACTCAAAACCTTAATCAATTTATAGGTGGTCTTGATGTTGTGATCACAATAGGTGATTTTTCTTGTGTTTTTTAAGTTCAAGATTTGTGGTTTTTAAAATAAAAATAAAAAGAAAAATTGGCCTTAACATTCTCAAAACCAATTTTTGTTTGGCACAAAATGTTAGATGATGTGAATAACAATATGATGAAATGCTAGTAAACTTCATCAACATTTTTGAACAAGTTTCAAACAACTTCTCAAATTGCAAAACCTTCCCGAAATCTTGAAGAAATAAATTTCATCCACTAAACTTGTTTGAAGACACCACTTATATAGACCATACTTTGCAACATTTATTTGACACAAAAGATAATCTTGCAAGTTGATGCAAGCATCTGAACAAAAATCATAAGAAAACCTTACAATAAAGTTGGAGAAGTTTCATGATGAAATTTCAAGATGCCATCACAACAAATTGCAATAGGAGCAAATAAAAACCAAGAACTACAAGACAAAATTCAATAACATAAATTTGAAAAAGTGTAGCATGAATGAACCCATTGCAACAGCATTGATTTCTTGTAGTAAAAGCCTTTCAAGAGAATGATTTAAGCTCACCATTTCAGCTAAAGAGATCAACTCCTTGGAACTACCACATAACTCCACACACTTGTTAAATTGACTATTAAGAACTCCAGATAATTTAAACATATATTTGAAAAATTTGGATTCCATGCGATGAATAATTCATACAAAATCATGTTGATAATAAGTGCCTCGAGGGTTGATCTAATTTGAAACTGAAGAATCAAAATGTAACTTCTTGCAAAAAAAACATGAAATTTGTTTCAATGTTTGTTCAATGAAGGTAATAACAAAAGAATGTTGGAAATGGCCTCTTGAGAGAGATGATTGGAATTGACACGAGAGAAGGGAGGACAAAGTGGGAGCGCTCGCAATACTACCTGAGACAAAGGTTCGATCTTTTAACTTCAACAAAACCCAAGGACTTTTTGATTTTCCATTCACTTAGAATTCTTGAACACCACTTGAGAATTTCTGCTTGCTTCGAAGGACAAATTTATTACTGCGTCTTTCTATAGCCTCCTGTACACATCAATTTCTAAGACTAGGACCTTCTAAAGTTAGTGGCTCCTGAAAAGAGATTGAAATAAAATTTGGGCCTAGGAACTAAATCACCATGAGAGAAGAATATGGACTTGTTGTGTCCAGAACTTGAAGTCATGATCATCTACATTTAAAAAAAAAAGAAGTTATCTTTCGTGATTATGATAATCACATTTTGGTCATAATATATAACCAAAGGAAAGAAAAACCCAAAAAGTGTATTATCTCTTTGGTCAAGAAATACACAGTTTGTTCTTCATTTCATACTCAAGAAGTGCTCCCCAATTAGGAGGCATTCCCACCATTGAACTTGTAGAGGTACAGATTGATCCCATCTACTTGTGTTACACGAGCAGGTTCCAAGGCTTCAAATGGCCAACAAAATGAAACCACACGAGCACCAAAAGGTAATTGTTCTTGTAACATTGGAAGCAGACGACTATTTCCTTTCACACTCAAATAGAGAGTTACAACAGACGCTTTTGACAAATCCACCGAAAATGCATCCCTACGCTCTATATTGATCAGATGTCCCATACCTTCTTGTGCCACTGCCCTCTGTGCCTCCTCAAAGAGTTGTGGGTCTAACTCCACTCCGTAGCATTTTGCTCCATACAACTTTGCCGCTGCAAAACAACTATGATATGGTTTTACCTAGTAGCCTCTTTACATCAGCATACTGAGAGGACCCATGAAAAGCAAGTGGTGATGTTCTTGGCTACAAAGTCTTTAGAGTGATCGGCTTGAAAATCCACAAGATGCCCACAAGCTGAAAACCTCCAACGGGAATACTGTGTTTCAACCAAAAAATGGTAACTGGAGATGGCTTGGCCACATTGAACAAGATTGTGCAACATTGATATTGACACAAAATCAGCTCAAAAAGTGTAAGAACTAACCAGCAATGAGAAGGCGGCCATCACCACAGCCCAAGTCGACAACATGATCATGTGGTCCAACTGAAGCCAATTGCAGCATTCTCTTTCCAACATGGGAGGGAGTTCCCACATGGGGTGCCAAACGCAAGCCTGCCCAGTAACGCATCCATAAGCCCAAGCGTAGCTGCTGCACCACCATTGCACCCACACCCTTTTCCTTTCCTGAGTCCTCCCTCTCTAGACCATGCTCCCCAACCTATGAGGCTTGATGTGCTCCTTGTGTGGACTCCTCGACCCTGCAATGCAAATCTGATGTGCAGATTTGGTGACAGTTGTGGAGGAACAAGAGAAAATCCTATGAAAATAAATTAGAAACAGATACTCAATTCTCACCGTAGGAGTTTCGGACATGAGGAAAAAGCACAAAAGAAAGAAGAATCTAGTAGGATGCCCTACATCAAAAGTTACAAATGTAGTTTTGAGAGGATTCCTTATTCAGAAGAGAAAGCAGCTTGTGCTTTATTGGACCTGACAAAAGAGCTAAATGCCACTACTATCTGCCATCTCAACGATAGTGTTCACAGTGTTTTGTATGTATTTCAACAGGGATCTCTCTACTATTCTGGATTGGACAATTGGACCATGAGCAGTCATGAATATAGAGACACATCAAGGCCTGGGTGGGATCCAGGAGTCAAGGGTTCCACTGTGCTTTTCTGGTTTGGCTTGAGAACTGACCATTGGACTTTAAATCTGACACGATTAAGTACAGGATTTCAAGCCATTCAAACTGTGTCTTCAGAAGGATCAACTCAAGAAAAAAAGTACTTAAGGCCAGCGATTTCCTCAAATTCTAGAGTGAGAGTTTTGCATGCTTTTTTCCATGCAAACTGGTCAAACATAGTGGCAGAACAGCGCTGAAAATACACCAAAAAGTGTAGCCACATCTGGTCTTATGCAGTTGTTGAGCAGGCTAAGGTATCCCCCATCCAAAGCTCATGGAGGTTCAAAAATTGGTGCAAACTGTAATCCTAGAGTGGAAGAAGTTAAAGGTATACTGTAAGCTTAGTTTCTAAGTTGTGTTCTATAGTCAAAAAGTGTCACATCTTTGGTCTGCTTTGATCATCACTTGAGGATCTTTGACAACATCCCAAGAACAAAGCATTTTCTGACCTAATCAGGATGTCTGTTATGTGGGTGGATCCAGTCAGTCCACTAAGCAAAAATGAGAAGTACCTTAGAGAAGTGCAGACCTAGGATGTCACTGTAAGAAGACCCTAGGTTCAGATCACAGTTGCAGCATCGAAATGGGTCTTTGTCCAGTCTGCCAAGCCATCTGATTGTCAAGACTGTGCTCATTAATATTGTGGGTGAGTCACACTACAACCTAGCCAGGGTTGACACACCAGATCCATGATAATGAACAGAAATTTGCAGAACTTCTGACATGACTGGCAACAGAAATGGTCTCAAAAGAGTCTCTGTTGTTTTGAACCATGCTGAATAACAAGGATGGTGTGATACACACAGTACATACTGCAGTGGCAGAAGGAACCAAAATATTGTCAGGTGCAGACAGACATCTTTTATCTAGTGCTGATGAGAAATATTTCTCAAGAAATGAAACCTCAACCACATTCACAGAATGGAAGAAGGCATGTAGATCCTTGGTGTGAAGAAAGCAGTGCTCTGTGAGGTTGCAGGTCTTTTCACCAATCCTTGCAGTTGGGAAGACAGGAACCGGATTCTGGGGAAACCCTGACAAGAGCTTCTCAGATTCTTGATGCAGAAAGACACAGGGGAGGAGAACTCAATGAAAGATCTTTCAGAAATCAATTTGAGCTCAGGCCAGTCTTACTGAAAATGAAAATGGAGTGATATAGTAAATCCTAAATAGGTTGGGAATCTCTGTTTCTGACTTAAAGCATCCTTACCCATTGCTCCAATGTGTCAGATCATTTGAGCTGCCAATGGATTCAGACACTACTCTTGGAGCATGTCTTTGGTACTTGGCAGAGCACTTAGTTTCACCCAAGTTAGGGTTTGCTACTTCTCCTTACTCATTCAGGGCTGGACTGTGCTCTGAACAGAGAATAACAATCAGATGCTCCAAACTTCTCATTTCCCTCAAGAACTCAGGGAAGAACCTTGGACTTTCCACACAAAATTGAGGAATGTGGTTAAACCCCAGTGATCTCTGGACCCATATGCTCAAGTTGTGCCTCGGAAGAAGATGCATGCATGCATGCAAGCAAGCAAAGAACAAGAACAGTAGCATGGCATCTACCTCCCTCCAACCCACTTCCCCGCAAATCATTTGCACAAGGATTGGAAGATGAAATTCGAATTCCAAAAACGGGAGAAGAAGACAGAATCCAAAGCAGAACCCAAGAAAACAAGAAATTCCATATGTGGGTGGATGCAGTGATCAACGTTTACCTCAGGCTCTAATAAAGTTGGGCATGTGGTGCAGCAGTAGGGTCTCCTACTATCAGAGGTTTGGAGCTTGCAGAAATCAGTCCATAGCTGCTCTCCCTCCTCCTCATGTCCATCTTTGATCGTGCAAATCTTTGAGAGGCAACAAGAGCAAAACCTATCTACAAATTTTCCAACCCTAAAAATCCCAATAGCGCGATTGAAATTCTTCTTGCTTCCCCTTCCCTGCATTCTGTGTTCATTGAACATGTTCTTTGACGATTCTTCGTCCTTTGTGTTCTACTTGAAGATGCTTGAAGATTCTTGTTGTGTTTTTTGTGTTCTTCTTGCTTGAATTTTGAGTTCATTTTCCTGATCTAGTGCAGGAGTTCTGCAGGAGACAATTAACTGCCCAAGAAGGAATTCATATGATTCATCACAATATATTGGATCGTTAACATCACAAGATCAAGGACTTGAGATTTTCTATTCTCTCATACTTCCTGGCACACCCAAGAATCTGTTCTCTTCTCTTGTTACTGAAGGACAAAATTCTTTTTACTGAATCTTTTTCTACATCCTTGCCTGTGCAGATTTTTTGAGTCATATGTCCAGATGCTACAAACCCTCCCAACCCATTTCAGAATCTTATCATCAACCTTCAAACTGATGCAACTTTTTGCCTGCCTTCCAATTCCATTTTCTTCAATGCTTCTGGGTAATCCTCCAGCATTGATTAACATGCTTCCTCCAATGCAGGTCCTGAAATCTACTCTAGAATCATCCCAAGATTGCTGATATAAAATCACTAGCTTCATATCTATCTCACTGGTTCACCATTTCCTGTCCTTCTACAGACATAACAAAATCTCTTGAAATTATAGTACTTACAGCAGGTACAAGTTTGGATGTGTGATACCTCTGCAAACAAGAATGTATTTGGATCATGTGTGTACTTCTGTGAAGAATTTTGTTCAAAGCTTATTAACTGTAGGTTCTCTCTACAACTTTGATGAAGGAGGATTTTGAAGTAATTCTACATCCTCAGTCAAGGCCTCATCATTTTCTTTTTTCATGGTGTGGTATTTTTTCAAGGAGGTGAAATTTTTCTCAGAACCAGTTTAATAGAATTGCACATGTATTACTTCACATGGGTCTCAGCTTTGCCGTTATAATTTACACCTCCTCTTCACCTCATTGCAGCTGGGCACAAAATATAAGTCAGATTTTTTCAATGTAATATTATAGTTGCAGCAACAATGTTTCCTGCACTGAGAGAACATCTGTTTTCTTGGTGAGATCCAGAGACTAAATGTAGTCGACAAGAGGTTCGAGACCTAAAGCTATATGCATCTTCCATGTGTTTCAAAACCCACAAAATCACCAATCTGGGACACAAAGTTCAACTTATGAACAAAAAACTTGACAAAATCTTTGCCAAGTTTGGGCTGGAAAAATTGTACTAGGATGGCCAAATCACCATGAAGCCCATGGGTAAGCAAGCAAGCAAGCAATTGGGAAGAAATTAGAATTTAGATACCAAATCTTTGAGAAGAGACAATTCATCCTAAATCATTGCAATATTTGAGAAAGGATTGGAAGCATTAGAATCACATCCATAAGCTTCACCTAATGACTTCACTTGCAATAATTTCTTCAAAACCAAGTGTCTAGTGTGCTCTTTAATCTTTGCTAATTAGTTCCGATTTCATATTCTAACAATGTAGCATTCTAAGCACATTGATTCTAAATCCATCATTTGCAACAAAAAAAATGGTGTGACAAGAAAGTTGTTATAAGTTCTCTTCATCATAATTACTCAATCCATTTAAGCACAAATTTGCATTGTAAAACCAAATCAAGTTTCAACTACCCTAACCTAACCCTAAGCTAACAAAGGGTGTGTTACACTATGGCCTTGCCATTTACATTAAAAGGTATCTTAAGGCAAAAGCAAAAATATGAAAACACAGATACATCACCATGCAAAAATATAATCTTCAAAAAATCCTCTAAAAGAAACCAAAATCCTTCAAGATATTATAACTCTATAACTCATCTCAAGTTTCAACACAAGCCCAAAATATCATCTTTCAAAAATCCTCATATAAAAATAGACCTATTACCTTGGGACCAAAATCCCTTAAGCTACTATACTCTATAACGAATCTAAACACAATATCCTTGCCTTGGTAGGCAAACCCAATAAATTTGTCAATTCATGAAGAAGATGCGCACTAACACAAAACTTATAGTAATATGAAAGTATGTACAATTGTTTGTAAGTTTCAGATTTGAAGATGGGTATCATTTTGTCACCTTGAAATTTCTTTGCAAAATTTACTCAAATTATTGCAAGTTAAAATTTTTTGGATTTGAAGTTTCATTAGTTGTTTTTCCATGTCCCCAACTTAGCCTGATCAGATTTACACATTGGCAGATGGGTTTTGCAAAACAATGATGAATTGATTTGCATAACTGGGCCCTGTTCATAGAGAACACATGTGATCACATAATATTTGCTAAGCTAATGTTGGCTAGCTGTGTTGTTTGTGAGCTTGTATAAAGAAATGCAGAGCTATGATTGCTAATAGCACTAGAACTCCCAGTATTTCTGCTATTGTCATGGTTTCTCTTAGTAGGTGGTTGTGCATAATTGTATTATTGCTTGAACTCACAGAAACCTGTCAGGATTGCAAGAAAAAAATTGGAAAACAAAGTTATGTCTTGGAACAAATTTATTACAAAAAGAAGATGATGATAAGATAATTTTAAAAAATTTCTTAAATAAAAAATTATAGTCTCATGAACCCATGACTAAAACCTTTATTATGTTGTAAGAGCTTTGAATCAAAAGAAAAAGACCAGAACTTCACAAACAAAGAGATGTTTGTATTAGATCATAGCATGCTATATTCAGCTTCTAGCTCGCAGAGGGCTCTCTAAGAAATTATTAGATCATGTGAAATGCTCAGAGATTTTTTAAAATTTTCTTTTGGGTGTGTAGGAATCTGTAGGATTGGAAGAGGACTAATAATTGACTTACCTGAGTAATCTGAAGGCTCATGGGATCAGGAAACTGGGAGCCCAGAATAGTAATTCGCACAGTGTTTGAATGCTGACAAACAATCAAAGAAACTGCTGGAGACAAATCACACCTGCAAACAGTTTTTAGCTCGAGGGTTTAGTAGGGTTTAGGGTTTAGCAAGGGTTTATAAAATTACCTGAGCTCACATGAATCAAAAGATCAAACATTCTAGATCTAGATGAGCTTGGCATTTCCCTTGTGAGACAATTCAATTAGGTGAAACAATTCACAAAAATCTGATGAAATATAATTTTCAAACACGTGATGAAAGCAAGCTGCAACAAAATATAGCAAGAGCACCTGATTAGAAATTTTTCTGGGATTCATTTATGGAGAGGATTACTCTAGAGTATAGAGATTACTAGGTTTTATATAATATAACTCACCTACAAATCTCGCACTTCAGCTGCTCATATGCTACGCTTCTTGATCGTTTTGCACTGAACCAAGTGATTGCACAAGATTTGTGTGCCAAACCTAGGCCACCGTTGCACTTGCACCCAAGTTCCAGAATTGGGTCCCCATCACGACCAGCTTCCACTCTCTCCACGTCCATGCAGATCCTAGTGCACACAGCTCTAGTAGCTCTTAATAATTTCTCAATTGCATGAGCAACTTGTGGAAATATTCAGCAGGTCGAGATCCAGAGATATTTACAAAGTACTGAATGTGCATGATCAGCAGGCCGGCAGAAGACAACAAATCATATGAGTGAAGAATTATGTGTCAAGGGGCCGATCCGATGAAGAGAATTTTCTTTTACAAAGGAGCTTCGGGACCACCTTACCTGCAGTAACGAGACGACGTTGAAGAATAGGAACTCCTGTTAGAAGCTGATGATGCGCATGCTGCAACAGTAGCAACATCAGTGCAGCTTGCATCGTTCATACAGGATTTCGCAGGATCACGATCAACCTCCTCGAGTACTTGCAGCTGGACGTATCCGGCATCGTGAGTTGCAGCAGCTACGTCAACTTCCGTGATGACACCAATGTTTCTAATTTCCTCCATCGCTGCAGCTTGGGCCTCCGACCCGGCATCAACGACTTGGTCAGATCGATCTGAAGACGTAGACGTCGATTCCATTATTATTTCAATCCCGCGAGCTGCTGCACTAAAGTCTAAATCTCTAGATCACGATCGAATTAAGTCTTAGAGATCTACAAATTTCCCTTGTCTACAAAGCTTCAAGTACTAAAACATCAGCAAACATCAGTGCTCATGCATGTACATAGAGCTCCTATCAATATCGAAAGTCTTAGATCACTCTCGAGAATGAGAGAATAGAAAAACAATCAGAAAAGAAAACAATAACAACAACAACAACTCTTGCTCTAGAAACCATGCACTAGATCATGAAAGAGGAAGGAAGGAGGAGGAGAGGAGGAGGAGGTGGAAGAAGCTCCTTGCTAGATACACAGGAGATTGTGATGCTTTGAGAAGAGAACTAGTTGTGTAGAGAGAGCTGCATTTGTATATAGACTAGTTAGGGAGTTTCAGACACCAATTCTAGTCTCGGGGTACCAGAAGTTGTATTGGTTTTTTTAAAATGAAAATTTTAATTTAATTTTTTAAAAAAGATACACTTTAATATATGTATATATATAATTATTAAATTTTAATAATTTAATTTAATAATTTAATAATTTTGTGGCAAGATTTGGCATTCTGGTGAATTTTTTTTTCAGTGCTCAAGTGAAAAGGACCATGCCAAATGAATGGGTGTATTGTAGTTTTGTCACATTAAACTAAGGGCTACATACGTACCTACTTGCTTATTAATAGACTTAATCTAGGCATACTAGGTAGGTAGGTTAGCTTACTAAGTAGGTGTGAGTCAACTAAGCTTGATTCGGTAACAATGGCAAAGATCTAATTGTTGCTACAATGGCAAAGTTCTAATTGTTGTTACTATTGATATCGATGTCTTGATTTTGTTTTTGGGTGGTGAATTTTTTTGAGTGCTTGAAAAAAGGACCATGCAAAATGGATGGGTGGATTATACAACTTTTTGTAGCTACGAACTAGGGTTTAGATGTGGGTTGAACTAGCTTTGCTAACAATGGTAGAAATCAATTGTCAATGAGATCAATGGCCAAGAGCAAAAGGATGTTAGACCTATCCTCTTCAATGGGTGGTTAAATTGCCATTCATTGTGAATTTCCATCACTGTCTCGTCATCATGATGTGTTGCCCCTTCCACCTCAAAAGGGAAAGGTCTCCTTTGCATTGACTCTTCATGTACAA
>Ga0116231_10002727_pt1 | contig 36848 bp, 23 predicted proteins | sample S1TSphgellanicum_2_FD_89695 | JGI IMG/M metagenome (GOLD analysis project Ga0116231, IMG submission 89695) | Host-associated microbial communities from peat moss isolated from Minnesota, USA - S1T2_Fd - Sphagnum magellanicum MG | ecosystem: Host-associated > Plants > Peat moss > Unclassified...
GAGAGCGTTTGTCAAAAATGTCACAGGATAAACCTTGAGGACTTTGGCTCACAGTTAGATCCAAGAAATTACAAGAGAAGCCTTTAGATGTACAATTCAACTCGCAAGAGGTTTTTGGGTATAACAACTCAAAAGATTGGCATAAACCCTAAACCTTCAAAAACATGCAATGCAGCTCATGAATTTGCTACTAATGTACAAGAGTACAAACAAATTTTCACTCAACACATTCAAATTGAAAGTAGGGCTCTGCCCCTGACTTGAATGCTTCAAATTCCCAAAGCCCAATTCAGTAAACACCATATACTATTCAGAAAACATCGCACGCTACCTAATCAGTGGAACAAAAGCCCATGAATCTTTTATGAGTTCAAACCACTGCTCTGACTCACATTGCTTAGTTTGTCTATGGAAGTGCCATCCTTGATTCCTTCTTGCTCTCCTACAGCATCTTCTGGGTCTTTGATGTCTACAGTGGGTTTGAGAGGTGGTTGACCTCCCCATGCTGCTGCTTCTGCCGCTGAACCAAGAGCCAAACCAGAGATCAGAAACCAAAGAGGCTGTGTTTTAAATAGCAGGTTTTGGCCGGCTTTAAAAGCTGCTGCAAGTACTTTGAACATGAAAAGATAACAGAGCTGTGGTCCTGATAGTCTAGAGCTCCTAACATGAGCCATCCATGTGATCTATGGCAATATAGAGATTCTATAAAACAGCAGCTAAAGAGAAACTTGTTGTGATAAGGAATGAAAATACCTTTGCGCTGCTCTTCTGAGACTAGAGCCTTTGCTTGCTCTTCTGTTATCCGTAAATAATCTTCTGTTGTGTAAGCCTTGGGTTCATCTGCAGCTTTCCATAGGGTATTTTTCAAAACCAAAACAACCTTGCTCTTGTTATGTGACTTGCAGGCATTACTATAGCTGTTCTACATTGCAAGCTAATGCAAAACACTCTCCATTCTGACTGCTGAAAACCAAAGATTCCATCCTTCACCTGACTGGCAACAATACAGATTCATCATACCATCAGAAAGCCACTTTTTTCTCTTAGAAAGGGGGTTATTTCTGTTGTTCACATTTTGCAAACTTGATATGTGCATGTAGACACAAGACTTGGTGCTTGAGAGGCTCAACGTGGATTGCCTCCTAGGTACCTTCCTTCAATGGTGCAGAAGATTGCGGAAAGGGGGGAGGAGGAGGCGGTGTTGATGTTGTTGGAGGTGGGCTGGGGTTGCGCAGTTCGTCCAGACCTATCTCTTGCTCCAAAGTACTTTTGAACTCCTTCGATACTTGCTGCAAAGACCAGTTGTCCTCACATATCAGAACTAACCAGGCAGCAAGCAGCTCAATGCCTACCATCGACTTGTGGATCAGACTGTAGCACTTAAGAAACCATTTGCCTGTGACCTTACAATTGAGCTTTTAGTGCTTGGGTTTCATATCTACAACACTTAGTCTAAATATCTTTGTTTCTCAGTGCATTGTGCTGCTGGGAAAGTCTCAACAGCACAACTGTGGTGCCCAAGCATCATAGTTGAGAGATTTTCCCCATCTCTCTGTTACCTGAAGCTCACGGATTGCTGGTTGAAATGAACGCAGTGACTTGCCTAATGTGCGTGCCACCTACACACACATGTCCTCATCACTTTAGATTGTCCATTAGATTGTGCCCACAACATCTTTGCAAACTCCAGCTGCTTGTGCATGAAGGGCATGCCAACAAACTGTGAGTACAAACTCTTACATAACAAGATTACAGAGGCCAGGACATGGCATCCATCTGTGCAACAACAAAGAAGTTCATACTTGGAATAACAATGTGTGTGTGCCATGACAACATAGTCATAAGCAGTTGGCTTCTGCTGCAGAGCTAAAACTACAGCAAAAATCCTCACAGAAACACAAAGAGAATTACTATAGAGATGGCAATTCTCGATGGACAATTGACAAACCTGAAAGGGGACTCCAGGTGTACAGAGAGTAAACCCACAGATCCCCACCTGGAGTAGTACCTCAGCTGCTTTTTTCCAAGACAAAAAATGGTGTGATTCTAAAGGAACTTTTCCCATCTGTGTAAACCCTAATTGAGCAGGCAGGATGAAGAAGAGTACACAAAAGGAGCGAGAGAAGAATACAAAATGAATTGCACATGATTATTACCTCTGCAAGACCCTTGGGGCCGAATACGAGCAAAGCCACCACCCCTATCACCAATGCTTCTGGTGCCCCGACTCCCAGCAATGAAGCTTGCACTCCTCCAGCAGCAGCAGATTTCCTGGACTGTCTGTCCCCCTTGACTAAGAGACAGACCACAATGGAAGAAACGTCCCAAGGGTAAATAGAGCGCGCCAGAAAGAGATTGGGACTAAGTGCAGAGTGAGCTGAAAAGAGCAGCATTTGTAGCAGCAACCTTGCAAAGACATGCCTGAATAGAATTGCAAACTACAAAACATGAGACAGCAATGATGAGAGAGAGAGAGATGGGTAGACCTCTTAAGGAGCTGAGAAGATGAAGGAGATGAGAACGGCCTTCCCATGAAGCACTGGAGCTCAAACCACTTGCCCTAAGCAAAGAAGGGCAAGCTTTGTTCCTGGTATTGAGTCTTGGGAGCTGTGGGTGTGCGGCGCAGACACGGCAGGAGCGAGGAGAGCTAGGGAGAGTGAAGTGCACAGAACCAGAGCTCGTGCTGCATGCTGCTGCTGCCTCATCCCTGGAGACAGAAAACCAAGAAGGGATCAAAGTGGGCGTTGTTGTGCATGGAGCTCTAGCCGTCGTCGCCATCTCTCTCCGGAGTATCCACCAGCTCTCAGGCGCAGCTTTTAAGTTTCTTGCTCAGCTGTAGAAGTGACTAACTCTTCTAACACTTCGTCCCGGGATTGATTGTTGCACACACGACCCAAGAGGAGGGAAACCCTCAAGAGATTATGGAAAGCAAGAAAGAGATGTCTTGCAAAGGGAAGAATGAAGAATCCCAGCTACCCATCAACTCAAAAGTGCAAACCTTGTTTCCTGCCGATAGAAACGATTCTCTCACAATTGGGTGTTTTCGCTCAGATTCTGTGAAGCAAGAAAAAAGAGATGGTTGATCATCTTCGTCTCATAAAACAAAACAGTTAAGAGGCTGCTTCTTTACCGCTGCACATCAAATTGGTATATCTCCGGATGGGGTTTTGTTCTGTTCAGATTCTTCAAAGAAAAGAGAAACTACCTACTGTTTGCAAATGCTGCTGCTCCATCTTCATGAAATCTTTGCTTTCCTGCACTTTTGGAAATTTCTGCAGCATGGGGGTCTGTCTCTCTTCGTTTTGCTCAACTCCCTTCTCTTTTAGGTTTTGTTGAGCTAGCCAGCATCAGATTCATTGTTTTCTTCTCAGTGTTTCCTTTCCTTCAGGATTATCGATCATAGCACCTTGCTAGTTAGTTCAGCAACCAGTTTGCCCTAAGGTAGTATATATAGCCTGCCTTAGCTCTAGTAGGAAACAGAGATCTGGTTTTGGATTTTGTACTCTTCAAAGTCAGGGATGTCTTTCTAATGAGATCCTCTCACAGTAGTCTGCTGTAGTGCAGTGGTTAGGATCTCTTGAAGCCTGCTTTACAATCAATACAGTCTTGGCAAAACCATATGGTCATCTGCAGCTAGTGAAGACATGAGAACCAGGACTTGTCTCTATACGCAGACATGTGTGGATACTAATCAAATTGCCTTGCAGATCTTGACAACAACGTTTGTTTGTGAACCTTCTTCAAATACAGCAAAGTTGTCAAACCCACTCATCTCTTACTGGTTTGTAACAATTTGAGACCTACTGCAGCATGATCAAGATGGATGGTTCACTGACATCATGATCAATTTTGTATTGACAGCACAAGATGATCAAACAAAGACTGGACTCATTGATGCTAGAGAAATGGAACCAAGTTTGTTTTTGGGTGGAATCCATTCTTGCAAATCATGAGTTCACAAAATCTGTAACATTATTAGTGCAATCCTTTTGCATTGCGCATTGTTCTTCTTGTCTGTCTTGTAGTGGTAATTTAGTAGGAGATTTGCAAGAATCTCTTTCAATGCTAATCACTTCCCCCACCAAAAGGAGAACCACAATGATACTCTCTTCCCTCTTTCTTTACTGGCCCTCTTCATTGGTGCTAAATCTTGTGATAGTTCTGCCTTGAGATTGGGTTCATCACAACTGGTCCGGCGGCTTCTCGGGGCCAAGCATTCATCCTCTTGCTGGTCTCTTTCGCCCATTCCCCTCCTTGCATTGTATGAGGTACAGTCCCTGCACTTCCTCAAACACAAACAGCTGACTTGGTAACACTAATAGGCATAACTAGATACATCCTAAGAAGGGCAAAGAAGTGCATGAAGTTAGTACTAGGTTGCATGTCAAGGAAGATTATAGTATAAGTGCAAATTTCAGTGTTTGCACAAATCAAACACCAGGAAAAGGAACAAAAAAACCAGGTTTGATTTCCTTACAAAAGAGTATTGAGATCTTGAACTAAGCAAGAACTCAAATAAAATCTTGTGTTCAGTTATCAACAAGAAATTGCAGAGGACTTTTGGCTTCACATGCATAGTACCCTGTAGAACATCATGATTCTTTGCAGTTGTCTATCAATTCTCTTTCTCCAATACATGATGAATCAACCCATTTGAAATGCTGTCTGTTTTCCACGGAAACATGTGAAATACTTTCATAAAATGTATGGATTTGCACCAACAAGCAAAAAAACTTGGAACCCATCAAGGTAAATCATGCACTTATGGTTTTCTTGCCCATGACTTTTGAGGTCAGGTTGCAAAACTATTGCAACAAAAGAAAGAACCTCATCATCAACAAAAGAACATCATTGGCACCAAAAGAACATCACCATCACCTCCTTGTAACTGGAGAAAAGAATTAAAAAAAGAATCCAGAAAATGTAGGGAAGAAGACACATGTGAAAAAAGACTAACCCCCAAATATCTTTCGCACGGATATGAAGTAGCTGCACACATAAGCAATTGCACAAGAACCAATAGCACAAGGCACAATGACCTTGGGAAATGATACCAACATTGTGTCTCCCCTTTTGCTACTCCCACTTCTTCTCTCTATTAGAGATGATGTTCAACAAACTCTTGGTCTCTCTCTCTCTCTCTCTCTCTCTCACACACACACACACACTTGCAACTGCCATTCCATTTCCAAATACTGAGACATCTTATGAATGGTTGTAAGTTATGTATCCATGTCTGGATGAATGTTGAAAACATGTATTGTACATCCCCAGTTTGTTACATCTTTGCAATGACTCTCCTTGAAGCTCTTGTGGAGTTTCCCTCCTCTTTTCAAATTATGGCTACATGGATGCAGGGATGCACATTCATTTTTGGTTGCAACGCAGTAACAGAAACTCTTTCTTTAATTTTGCTATGCAATTTGGTGCAGTTCAGAAATTGTGGGTTTTTTCAAATCTACTAAAACAAAATTCTCAATGGGTTTGAAAATTCTCAGTAGATTTCAAATGTATCCATGTAGCCATTATTTGAAAAGAGAGATCCTTATTGCATTTGTTTTAGAAGCAATCTACAAATGACAAACCTGCATTCATATTCAAGACCTCTTCATTAACCTAAATTACAGTGTTTGTTAGCTAATCATGGTCCTGGTACCTGCACAGAGGTGCATCAAATTGAGCATCAATTCAACAGCAAACAATTGTAATGCCAGCTATAATTGTGAACTTCCTCAATCATGAAATGTGGTCAACAGTAGCTGCAACAGCAAAGTGAAACAAAACAGATTCTCAATTGTGAAATGAGCAGTCCATGCAATGGCAGTTCAATCTACACTCGCTCAGTCATCAGCAAACAATCAAGCTTATTCATTGATCCAAAATCTCATACAAGTTTGCATGATTGCACCCTCGTACCCAGATGGCTTTGATGGCACCAGAGGCCCTTGAGCCAGGTTTGTGGATTGAAGACACAAGCGGTTAGCTAACAACTGAAACTCTACCTGACTGAACATGTCACAAATTGCCTGATGGATACAAAATTTGCTAATGATCTTGCTGTCAGATTGATTACTGAAAGCAAGGATACTGCAGTGCAGCATCAAATCATATGATTTGCACCCAATTTCTTGCACTGAATTTGCATCAGATGCACATGACTATGCAAGCTTCTTCAAGCCCCTGTTTCCTGTCATATTTCATGGAGAGTTTTCACAGTAGGCACACCCTGAACCATCAAGTATGCCAGTGTAATAGTACATGAACATAATCTACACGCACGAAGAAAGCAGATCTCATCATTGAAATATCAGGCTGCCGGCATCGTCAATAATCCTTGCAAGAACAAATTTACCATCCTCAAAGTGATTCAAATGTGATGGGCATACCTGACTATTGATCATAGCTCTCCCAAATAATTCTGCAATGAACTTTGTTGAAGAACAGCAGTCAGCACATACCTGCCACAGGGATGCTTGGTAATGCAGCGTGAGTCCAGAGTACTAGTAGGTGTGCTGAAAAGCCCTAAATGCAATAGCCAATTTCTTGCTATGGTGATACTACTGAAACACCATTTCCTTTTCCTCTGGACATCATGCAGCATATATTTCAAATCTGGCACATATCCCGCATCATGCATCTGCTCTGACAATCTCTTCAGTTCTGCATAGATTTCACCCATCTGAGGCTGAAGTCCATCATCTACTACAAACATGTGAAAAATCCTCCTCCAAGCATGGCATTCCAAGAGATGACATCATGTGCGGGCATCTTTCAAAGCCTCCTCCATGCTCCCACATTCGGCATACATGTTGATGAGGCTACTGCCCATGAAAACATCAGACTCACACCCACTTTGAATGATCTGTACATGAGCACTCTTGCCATCTTCAACTGCTCGTAAGCTACCCCACATGCATTCAGCATGGTCTGAACATAAGTATATTTGTCAGGACTTGTGCCTTCTAGAACTTGCATCTGTTGGAAAAGCTCCAGTGTCTTCTTATATTGCCCAGCCTTCACATATCTTGCAAGCCTTCTGTTCCTTGGGAAAGCTGTCCAATTGTATTGTCCCTGGTGCCAATGCAGCCATCTCTGCTGCCACCCAAGGGGGTTTTCTGTGGATCCTCAAGCCGTAGAGCCTACCGTGTCTGCTTATTCTTGAAATCTGGGTACCTTGCAAATTTGACCCACAAATGGATCAAATTAAGTTGATTCATCACAGTTCCGTAAACCCTAAACCCACCCTGAATCTCTAGTCCAAGTGTTGTAAAACCTAATTCAATCTAACCTAACTTAAAAACCTTCTTACTTGTTTGAGAACTTCTTTTCAAACCTTTCAACTATTGACATATGTTTGATATCACCAAAATGGGTAAAAAAGAAGGCCAACTAGGTGAACATACATTTGGCTAGAGAAATGATATGAAGTTTTGTTAATGAACCTTTGTGGACTTTGGAGGGATTTTATAACATGGGCGTGTTGAGAGACTCATGATGCTACAAATTCCAAATGCAACTCAAGGATGTGGAGGTTGAGAGATTGTGTTGTATGTTAAGATTTCTTTTATGCTTGTACAAACTTGTCCTATTCATTGTTTTCCATCCTAACATGAACCTACAAGGAAAGGTGGCACTCTTGTTTAGCTTTCTCAAGTTTTCTTATGCTTGTGCTTAAATGTCTCAAAAAACTATTTAGTCTAATGCTTGCAATTATGTCCGAAAAAACTATCTAAACTTCAATTCATAACCAATTTTTGGTTCATGTTTTTGCTAACATGTTGCATTTTGGTTTGCTTGAGATGAATTGAAGGCAATATTTGGTATTTAGGTTCCTTCGTACCTCTTGCACCAATAGGCAACCATGTTGGTAACCCATAAACAAGACTAGAGCAAATGGAAATTGATCCAATGATTTGAAGATTACAAATGTCCACTAGACATGTTTGGTAATATTAAACTTTTGTTGAACCCACTTTGCTCATAATTTGGCACTTAGAAAACTGAAGATGGAATTATCTAATACAAAGAGACTATTAACTAATACATAATGAGACAAGCTATAATATTGTGAGTTTGACAATAGGGTTTTTGGTGGGTTCCATATCATTAGTTCAAACTAGTGTTGGATTGGTATCGACTTTTGAACATAGGCAATAGATTGGTCTTAATATGGGTCTTTTAAAAAAAATAGGTATTCGTGTAAGAGAAACTTCAACAATGTTGTATTTAAATTTTATATTAATATTTGCCACATCCAAATTTAAGCTTGATGTTTGCACCCCCCCAATCCATAAATAATAAATAGTGGATAGTAGACCATAAAGGAACATTTATATGCCTCAAAATTTGGCGAATAATTCATTTACTATTGCTATTTAGAGATGCTCAAAAACATATGCTAATAGTACATGAGGTCCCATACTAAACTTGGATTGGTATATTGAGGCTTGTATTGCCTTAGGTCATATTCAACTAATATGTTCTTCAATACCAATGTTCAATACCTATATTGAGGTTGTAGTGTATATACTTGTCCAACATTGGTACAAGCCCAATGACTTGCAATCCAAATGAATAACTATTGAGAAATGGATAGGTGCAAAGCGACTTATCATTGCAATTTTCATATTATCACAATACCCCAATACCCTATTGTCACACATTGTTGTTGCTTATCCTAAACCCTAAACCCTAAAACTCCTACTATTGGACATTAATGTGTCCTTATCTTTGCACAAAAAGCACTTGGGTTCTTGTAAATGAAATAATAATCTTAGGTGTAAGGTGTGGAATAGCAAGGGTCTTGGGGTGTATGATAAAGTATGGTAATAAAGTTGTTTTTGTGCAATGAGGTGTGTAGTGATGAAGTGTGCACAATTGTGGGGGTGATTGGAAAACGGTGAACTAAAATTACATCGATTAGTTAGTTGTAGGCCATAGATATTCACTTACATATCATATTTTGCACATTCTAAAAATTGTGTTTCATTGCCAATATAGCACAAGTGCTATATACCAAAATTTAGCAAGATGTCATGTTCTTAAGTGTGTGGTAATAGGGTTAGCTACTCTCGATGGAAAAAGAAAGAAAGAAAGAAAGGAAGGGAGAGGCAGTTTATTTGTCTTGGCATCTTGGAGATACTTAGAGAGTAGCCACTCAAGCTTTAAAAGCAAACAAAAACTTCATTGATAAAGGTAGTCTTCAGGAAACAAATGGGAATTTTCCACTATTTTCTACATGGATCCATGCATCTCTTTTAGAGAGGGAAGAAATCCCCACAAAGAGGCAAGCTAAATCTTTCTCCATGCACCAAGCAAAACCTTCATATTCCATTGGATCATCTTCTTTTGATTGCTACTCATGAATAGTTGAGAAAGTCGTGCACTTAAAAATTTAGTTCAAATGTTGAGTGGAAGGTAAGTTAAGTATGGTTGAGAAAACCCAAGAATTTAGCTTTGTGTGCTGAGACATAGAAGGTAGGTTTTAAGGGCATGCTAAATTTACTATAGGTAAAATAAAGCTCATCATCCTTTGGAGTAAAATACACATTAACAAGAAAAATGGAGTTTGAAGCAAAAGCTTTCTTTGTCATTAATTTAGGTGTGGTAGGGTGGATTGCTTTTCTTGTGGGAGAGAAAAATAAATAAAAATCATTTGTATAGCTTACATTATAAGGCATGTTGTGATCAAGAGAAACAAAGGAAAAGCTCATGCATTTTTAGTAGGTGAAGTAAGTGGGTTTTTGAGAGCATGGGAGACTACTTCAAAGACACACACACACATGCATGCATGCATGCATATAAAATTATATTATCTATATGAATGGACATACTTCCAAAAGCATTAAGGTCAACACATATGCTGAAACAATTGGGTTAGGAAACATATTCAATAAAAAAAAAAGGGCCCAATTCCATGTAAGACAAAAACCATAGCTTAAACAAAGCACCCAAACAAGTCACAAGACAAGGACCAATTGGCAAACAGATTGGGAACATTTGGGAACTTGATGTTATGAACACATTGTGCATTTTGATGGGAACTTGATGGGAACTTGTTGGAAATATCACAAATTTCCTAAAAATTGAAACCCATCTCCCCCCCCAACTCCCTCAAGAGAAAAAAAAAAAAAAGTGAGCCAAAAAGTAATGGATTCCTTTGAAAATGCAGACATTTGTGTCCTTGCAATAAAAGAATAATTTCCAAAAAATATCAATTGTTAAAGGACAATGAGCATCAAAGGTCAACTATTTGCATTACCCAAGGGGGGTGGGGGATTCCATGTGTGTTGTTCCTTGAATTTCAAGTAACCCAAAGTGATTAAAAAATTATTTTATTTATTCTTATTTTATTTTTATTTTTATTTTAATTTATTTTAATTTTATTTCAATTTTATTTTTGCCTAGTGCTATTGCATTTCTAGGTATCTCATCATCCAAGGAGATCTTCTTACTGGACAATGTCTTTCTTTTACTTCAAAGAAGCTCTATTATTGTTGCTCCTCTCTGGGACCACTTGTAACTTGTGGGGTGCTTTTTAAACTAGAATATCATCACTTGATTGATGATTGTCTTGAGGCTACTTTACTACACAAGGAGCTCATCTCCTAATTGCTCTAACCTCTCTCTTATGGCAAGTCCAAAAAGTTCACACCAGTGTGGGAGTGGGTATTTGATTTTTGAAATACCCGTTGATTCTGGGTATTTCAAAAAGCTTCAAAGAATTGTTGAGCTTCATGAAAGAACTGGCAAAAACCCGATGATTTCACGTGGATATTTGATGTTTTTTCAAGACATTTTGAGAGCCATGATTATATGTAATAACGCGGTATTATTTGATTTTTTGATAATTGCGATTATATACCAAAATCAAGCATTTGATTTTTTTGATAACCATGGTTATCAACTTTGATACCCAGCTTGATACCTGGTGGGTGGGGGTTTGGTGCAATTTCTAATGATACCCACCCCACTTTGGTTCAAATCAGCAACATTATAGACTTATCCGAGGCACATTAGGAGGCTCTCCTGTCTTGGGTTTGGCCTAAATAGGGCCAGAAGTGTCACAATAGATGGATGATGGTGTGATGGAGGATGGTTGCATGGTAAAAGAAAATGGGAACATGTCAAAACTTGGAAACCCATTGGTATCAATGGTTGTTGGAGTTTGATCCCTTATCTTGTTATTTTTATGTTTGTTTGGAATGCTTTGCAATATGGAGTATCACAAATTTTCTTTTGTTTCTTACAAGGTTTTCAAGTAGGGTAAGTACACCAATGACCGAACATAGATTGGTGATTGAATTCTTATATAGTGCATGATCAAGCTAGTTAACGAAAGCATGTGACCTTGTCATTATTCAAATTATTGCCTATGATCAATTAGTCGTCGACTATGAGAAATTGTGCTACAAATTATTCTAACACTTGACCAAGTATCCATGACTTTTGTGTTTGGTTTGTGAATGTAAATTTGGAAAATATAAAAAATATATATACTTATATAATAACTTATGTTTTAATCTAAATAAAAAAATATTAAAATACTTATATATAAACTTATGTTTTAATCTATCGTAAGCATGTCTCCAATATAAGTTGTATATGTGTAGTGGATCTTTTTTTGTAATTTTAAATATATAACAAAAAATTATTTTTCACATTGTTGACTGTGATCATATCCATTATATGATATGTATTACTTTCATTTTCCTCATTACTTTTTATTCCTATGTAAATTTTTAAGAACCAAATCTTGTCATCCATGACCTTAGGATCCAAAGGCAATATTTTGCAAGCCCTAAAACCTAACTTGATGTTTTATTTGGTTAATAATTGATTTAAAGCCTTCTCTACCTTGAAATGTTTTCATGCATAGTGTACACAATTTGTTTGAAAACTGGAACACATATAAAATCAAAAGTAACAACATGTCAAATTTCATTCAGTTTGGATTATTCTAAATTTCACATACAAATGATTTGGGCCTCAAAATTAAAATAAATAACAAAAATCATGAATATGAAATTGGATCATCATTGTGCATTTTTGTAAATGTACACCAATCATTTAAGAAAGGTTATTTGAAAACCCTTATTTGATAGCAATTTTTCATTTAAAAAAAATTCAAAACTTCATTTTATTTTTGTCAAATGCTTAAAAACACTTGGCCCAAGTAAATCTTCAATGGAAGAACAATTTTCAACCTAAAAAAATCATAGCCATCAACATTATCATAACATACTGTATTAATGAACATTTAAAAATCATTTGATATAAATTCCACAACCTTAAGAAAAATTGAAAATTTTGACGGGGAAGATTTTTTTTTAATTTTATTTTTTTATATGTGTAAAATTTCATGGATAAATTATTAATAAATGTACTACTTTTTAGTCTTTTTGTTGGAATTGTAAAAATGTTTTAAGGTTTTGCAAATCATAACAATACTTTGTTAGAATATTATATTACTCATATGTGCATTGATTTCACAACATATTCAAGGGGGACACTTAATGTAAAGTTTGGGATCTATGTGCGTCAAACGACCATTTTTAGAAGGGGTATTAGATAATTGTCCAACCTATTTTTGATCAACCTATTATTATCTAATTTGTTAATATATACATATTAAAACCACCATATATTAATTATAATCCATTATTTCATATTATTACATACCTTATATTGTAATTAAATTTATTATTTGAATAAAATGTACCCTATTTTAAACTAATTAACTTATATTTTTACCCAACAACCAACAAATTACACTTAATATTTTTACTCATGTATTTACTACTATCCCCCCCCCTCCCAAAGACAACATAATGCTAAATTGGGACATAAACCATCATTTAGTATAAAATTTTAGTGAAAATTATTTTTCAAATTTCCATCATGATGCATGAAACTCAAATAGATATTGAAAATTGTCAAATATGACAATGTTTTGTGTACATCATGGCATGCAAACCCCCTACCCATCCAATGAGAATAAACTTATTTGGTTTGTTATATTTATTTATAACTTGTCACATTTTGTTCTTTTCCGAATGATATTTTGAAGGGTAATTTGAAGTAAGATACATCTAAGGGTTAAATAACATGTGAAAATGTAAGGTGACCATATCTAACCAAAATTATTGTGTTTGTTCTATTGTTTCTAGGATAAGGGTGTTTCCATGGTATGGTGTACACACTTTGTGTCAAAATTAAAAATACATATAGTATCAAAAATACTAACACAAAATTTCACTCACTTTGAATTCTTCTAGAAATCACATTAAATTGATTTGAACTTTAAAAATAGGACCAATTATATAAACCATGAATATGAAATTGATTCATAAATGTGTTTTTATACATTTATAAATGTTATTTAAAACACCCTATTTAACATAGAATACCATTTTTCATTAATTTTAAATTTCCACTTTACTTTTGTAGAATGATAAAAGACAACATTCAACCTAACTACATATTTTATGGAAAAACATTTTACAACTTAAAAAATCATAATCATCAACATTACAATAACATAATGTACTACCAACTATTTTTGTATCATTTAATATAAACTTCTTGACTTTATGACAAATTGAAAATTTTGATGTGAAAGATTATTCATTATGTTTGTATGTGCAAAGTTCCATGGACAAATTCTCATTAAAATTAATATTTCCTTGTCTTTTTTGTACATTGTTGAGTTTGTGACACATTATTGCAAATTTAAAATGCACTCCAATTGATAATTGAATTGTTGATTTGTGCAACAATTTCACAACATTATGACAATTTAAGTTGTTAACCACCTTTAATTGCACATTTCCATCAAAAAAGCCTTCTCCAAATATTTATAAAAACACATAAAAAATGTGTTGCAGTGAAAAATGTCAAACCATAACTACTTTTTGTCTACACTGTACCATGGAAAGACCCATAACATGTCAGAATTGTAGTAGGAATTGCAAACCTTTCCAAATTTGACAAACAAAAGGACAAACTTTTATACCTTGTTGTCATTGTCCTATTTGCTTACAAGACACACCAGAGGTAAAAAACCATTAATATATTACTCTCAATCACATGTTGTGACTTTTAATGAATGTTTAGATATCTTTTAAAACATTGCTATGGAAAAGGCATTAATAGAAACAATTAAAGAACTATTTAACAAAGGGAAATAAAAAAAGAAAAAAAAGTAACAAATTCCTTGATTATGGTTAATTGGAAAACTCAAAAATTAACTAATAAATATGCAAGAACATTGTTTATATCAATTTAATGTATACTAAGCCCATGTCAAAGAGGTAGGTGACCACTTCATCTAAACTTCCACACATGATTTAAAGCTCATCCACTAAGGAAGAAGTTGAATTGTTAACCTAGGTTATTCAATAGCTATTAAAAACCCAAACAAAGGGTAAGGACCATAATGGTGACAAAAAAAATTGTAGCAACAAGGTTGTAACAACAAGGTTGCTACATCCCTTTAATAATTAAATTATGAGTGTACAATGGGTAAGGAAAGGTAGGGCAAACGAAAGATTAAAACTAGGATGATGACCATAAGTAACAAGATAATAGGACTAGAAGAGGAACATTAAGGTTGAACATGATGACCAATAGGATGGTGAAAACCATGAAGAGAAGCACTAGGGACAACATGAGTAGCAAGACAATGAGGATTAAAAAAAGGAATAGATGGATGATTGAAAGTTCAAACCAATGAGAAACAAGAAGAAAAATGATAGGATGATTAAAACTCAAGTGACAAGGATTAGGAAGAGGAGTAGTAGAACAATTGAAAGCTCAAGGCAACGATATCAAGAAGAAAAGTACTAGAAGACAATCCAAATTCAAGGCAACAAAACAAATTTGCTACTTGGGCCTTGTTGGGACCAGATTAACTTAACTCAATTTTGATTAGAAAATGTAAGTTGATTAAAGAAGATTTGGGGTAACCTTGGGTCCAAGGGAATAGGTTAAGGTGTTTGTGTGTCCTTTTCCCAGTCGGATTTGGGGGGTGGGTAGCTTGGTTAGTGTAAAAGGGGGTGGTAGGCTAGTTGAATTAGAATACGGTGGGGTTGTTTTACCTTTGGTTTGGACTAACTAAACTCATTGGATAAGAATGTATGAATAGGTTGGAGGATGCTTCCCAAAAGTTTTTACCAATTTTTAGGATTAGGGTAGGATAATAATAATAGCTTCTTCATTGAAGCTAAGAGGGAGGAAAGTCATTGCTAACCTTTGCTCTTTTTTTTTCATGAAGCAATGAGTGGGGCATGAAGGAGTGTGAGAAGTGAGAATGATGTGATCTTTAAAGATTAAGAGGGATTTTGACACATCACGAGAGGGTGAGCTAGGTGAAGGGGGCTAAAACATCATGGATAAACAAGTCTTTCAAAATATTTTCAAGTCAACAACACATGTAGAGAATATATGGAAGTAGATCATCAAAAGGTGGTGATGGCGATTGCTCAAGTGGGGACTTCATGAATGTTGTTATTGGATGCGAATGGGGGAAAATTAAGTAGATGTATTTGGGTCTGTTGTTGGATAGAGGAGGTAGGTAGAAAAAGGGAGGGATCCTAAATGGGGAGGTTGTGTTAAATGTAAAATTAGCTCAACTTAACAACTCAATTTAGGCCACTCCCCCCTACCCGTTGGAAAACATCTAAAAGGTGTCATGGTTAGGAAATAAACTCTTTTCATTCTAGATATAATTTATTCCTTCTAGCCTTATCTGGTCTAGATAGTAATTATCCTTCCTATTCACAACCATGTCTTCTCGCCTTTATTAGATAATTAACCACAACCTTAACAAGTGAATCACATCCCATTAAGAAATGAACTTTGTTTCTTTCTCCAAATATAATTTATGTCTTCCTACCTTGTCTGATCCATACAACAACTACCCTTCCTATTCACAACCCTATCTTATTATTATTATTATTAACTCTTGTTCTTGTTATGTTAATCACAACCATAAACTAGTGAATCATGATTAGTTAGGAATTGAATTCTCTTTTCCTCTATCTTTTTGTTGATATAATTTACTTTCGTTTGCCTTCTCTGATCTAAATAACAATTACCCTTCCTATTCACAACCTTATTATCTTGCTCTTTTTATATTAATCACAACCTTAAACTAATGATCACGACTAGTTAGGAATTGAAATTTCTTTGTGTGTGTGTGGATATAATTTATTTCCTTTTGCCTTATTTGATCCAAACAACAACTACCCTTTTTGTGCATAACCCTATCCTTTTGTTCTTACTATATTAACCACAACCTTAAATAGGAAATCACACCCAAGAACACACACACACAACATGTATGGGAACAAGATTTTTTCAATCGCAACCCCACTTTGAGGGAAGTGTGAGGTCGACACTCACATTCCCGAAAATGGGACTTGGGAGTCCTCCGAGACTCCCAAAAACTCAGAGAGCAAATGCAGGGGTCGAAACACCTTGCATTGAGGTGTTCTTTATAATATTGGAAAGGTCTTGAAGTGTAGATGTCCAAAATGGCCTTGCATGAGCCATTTGGACATCCATAGCACAAGTTATGGTCGAAAGAAGGGTCGGGAGTCAAACTAGTAGTTTGACTCCCGACCACTAAAAGTCAAGAATTGATCCGATCTCAGTGTGTGCAGGTGAAGTGCGACACACCGTTGAAAAGCTCTCGAGGAGAGCTACAACTTTGGTTTAGACCTTGTCCCGATCCAAGCTTGGGGCAAGAAGTTATGAACGCCCAAAGTCCTGGGAGCCCAAACCAGGATAGTTTCGGGACTCCACTTTGGGAGTCTCGGGAAAAAGAGTCATTTGGATGCAAGTGCGGCGGAGAGCTACAGAGAATACTATATGGGGGAAGGTGGTGGCTTCCCCCGAGTCCGGGCCGTGGTGAGTCAAGTGAATCCAAGGTTGCTCATGGCTTGTCTCAACACTGAAAGTGTGCAGAATGAGTTCTAACCAACTTGTTGGTTGGATTTGGATGCAAGACCGAATAACTAAGTAGCTTGTCCCTCTTCCTAGTTTAATCCCGGAGTTTTCAGCACGCCCCTTTCACCCCCTTCAATGTTAGAAGCTGGGAGCGTGCCCCGAGTCCACACCTTTCCACAACTTGAGTGACTTAGCCCCAATTTGGGGCTAACTAGGGACTTGGGAGCACGTCACTAATGATCACGACCAGTTAGGAATTGAAATTTCTTTGTGTGTGTGTGGATATAATTTATTTCCTTTTGCTTTATTTGATCCAAACAACAACTACCCTTCTTGTGCACAACCCTATCCTTTTGTTCTTACTATATTAACCATAACCTTAAATAGGAAATCACACCCAAGAACACACACACACACAACATGTATGGGAACAAGATTTTTTCAATTGAAGTTTCACACATAAAAAACAAAAGAGATTTACATGGGAGTCCTTAGTTGTGGATCTCCTTTTCACCAAGCTCTTACTCCTACTTGATACAACACTCTCCTACCTACCAGCAGCTCTTCCTTCTATCCTACCTCCATTCATAGCCTTGTTAACAACATTAACTATCCCAACTCCTAGTTTTTTTTGCTTTCACAAGAAGACAAACCCTTACTTTTTGTTTTTAGGTCTCACAAAAGTGCCCTTTTAGGCTCTTTTCCCTTTTCTACTCCTATCTTTCTTGTCCAATGACAAGCTTAGGTACCTCTTTTTTGATTCTCCACCATTTGCCATTAATCACCATGCTCACGAAATTCCCCATTTGAGTAATTGCCCCTATCATCACTTGATGATCTTGCTTCCATCCTTCAAAATGTGTCTTGACTTGAATAGCTCTTGAGAAGCTTGATCACCCATGAAGATGTAGCCCCCCTTTTCACCAATCTTGCCTCCTCATGATGCGCAAGATCTCTTGTCATCCTTACAACTCACAACATCATCATCATTTAAGAAGAAGAAAGAAGGACCAACAACTGTTTTATTTTTTTTCAACTTCATGAAGATGCCACTATGATTGTCCTACCATAACCTTAATTGTTAAAAGCTAATGGGAAGCATCCCTGCCTTGTCCAAACCTCTTTATATAACATGTTTAACCAATTTTAGACAAGGATATAGTAATCTAACTTTATTTTAATCTAGCCAACCTACTTCCCCCTTTATCCTAACCAGACCACCCATTCTTCAAGTCCTATAGGGATAAGGTCATATGCCCTAACCTACCCCCCTTAAACTTAAAGTTAACCCCAAAACTTCTTTAGCTGCCCTACTTAGGCTTAACTAAAATTGGGTTAGGTTAATTAGGGCGCAATAGGTTGTTGGACGTAAGAACCTTTTTCTTTGAGATGTGAGAAATGTTTTGTGAAAGACTTGTTGAACTTCATGTATGATGGTGCTTGTACAATTGTGTTTTGGTTGAGAGTTGTGGTTGGTTAAATTTAAGGAAAGGGGAGGGGTAGGTAGTGAAAACAAGGGAGTGAATTGTTAGAAGAGAGGATTATGCTTGGCAGAAGTTGAAGCCTTTACACTATGTTGGTTATGATGTCCTAGGTATATGGTGGTGGGAGGGAGACAATTCAAGTGAAATGAATATAACCTTGCATCCTACTTACTTCTTATTACATTACGACCATTGCATTTATAGGATAATTGCTCAAGGGAGTAAGTTGGGAATAATTAGTGGAATAATTAAGATACATAGAAAAAAAAGGCTAGAATTTGGTTAACAAATTGTGACACCCTTTTGGATGTTTTACAAGGGGTAGCAAGGAATGGACCAAATCAAGGTGTTAAATATGTGCTAATTTTGTGCTTAACATGCCCAACTAAAGAAAATTGTTTTATACATGTATACATAAACACAACATAAAATGAATAAATTTTTCATAATTGATATATGAATTTATGAAAAGACCCAAAAAATTTAACACCAACAAAAAGACCAAAAAATCTATTAAAATTAACTTACAAATGACATGCTACAAAAACTCTTAAAACTTGATTTATGAAGGGTCACCTCCAATACATTAAGTGCTCAATCACCAGCCTATTTGTTCTAAGGATTATGTGCTTGTAATTTGGAGCAGGCTCAAGTACAGGATGACTTGAAGGATAACTCTATAGTACATTTCCATGAAGAAAGTTCCCCAAAACTAAACTCACACTTCACAATACCAGATGGGGGGAACATTTGTTCTGTAGTCTCTCCTTGAGAGTCAGAGCCATGGAACTACCCTTCTTCAAGTAATTTTTGTCTATATTGATGGGCAACCATAGCACACATCCACAGGTTGATTGATAGTAGCTCTGGGACCAGTTGTGCACAACAGGTTGAATGGAATTTCTGTGCAGCCCAGTTGACTGAAGACTTGGAAACTGGAGCAAGCAAGCAAGCAAGGCCCACAAGTTACAACTCTAGGCTATAAGTAAATTACTATAAGTAGTAGTGCTCTAATTCTCTCTCTCTCCCTTCCCAAGTTCCTTTGCACATGGGAAGAGCATAGAAGAAGGACTTGCTTGCTAGTAACCACTTTGCACCTCTTCTTCTCATGGACTCAAAAGATCCCCTGTTTCAGGATTGGGTTATTATATTTTCTGCTAATCTTTTGATTGCGTGTTTGCATCTTTGCTTGTCTGGTTTTGGAAGTCAATGGTTTGGGATTAAAAAAATTAAAATAAATCTTAATTTTTATAAAATTAATTAATTATTCAACTAATTATCTTTTTGGGGGGAACAATTGGCACAATTGGCCATTGCATGAAGGGTAATTTGGGGCATCCAAAGAAGCCTTATTTAGTTAGATAAGAGGGTGTGACAATTGGAAAGCTTCAAAAGCAATTTGGTTGTGGAGGCAGGGGTTGGAGGAAAAGGTTGGATTGGTCCCCCGCCCAAAAAAAAAACACATTTCGAATCTGATTCCGTCAACAGCCAGTGGTAATCTTTTTTCTTTAGACTAGGTATAAACTCTGAACATGCCAAGCTTTTCAACATTTGTGATAAGCTTTCCAAAATTTGGCATTGCAAGGATCAAATAATTGAGTTAAGTGGATTTCCGTACCTAAAAAAGAGTCAAAAACCCCATGCCTTTCCTGGTCCTCTGGACAAAAACTGGGGCCTCTCAGGTGCATGTTGAGCTGTCTCATTGGTTGCTTGAAATTTTTATTCCTTCCACACTTTATTGAAGCACCGGAAGTTGATGAAAAACTTATTTTCAACAAATAAAAAATGAGTAAACCTAAAGACCTAGCCAGGCCGTACCCTTGATTGATAGGAAGGAGTGTTGAGAAGGAACAACAGCAAGCAATTCATGGTAAAACCATGTTGATGATTTGCTTCGGTTTTTTTTTGGGGGGGACATGGAGTGAGCTCACTAGGCTTTGGCCAACTAAAAAATCTACCTTCCTCTACGGTCTGACAAATTGTGCTATATACTACTAGCAAAACAAACAAACTACCAGTCAGCAACAAACTGGTTGGTGTTAACTGAGATCTCTCTCATCATTCTTCTCCCTTACAATTAGACATCCCCAATTGGCCTGGATGGTTAGAAGTATTTAGACATCCCAAATGACTGGGATTGCTTGGGAATTGGGTTGTCTTTCCCGATATAATTCTCTTCTTTGTGTTTGTATCGTTATGATTATGCCGCTGACTGGTGTTGTTTTTGAGGATTCTGACAAGTCGGTTCTGATGGCTACTTGTGTGTGTGTGTGTGTGTGCTTCAACTGGTCGCCGCAACAGAACACATGCCAAAACAAATGTACATGTGGGCTTGCAAAACAGTAGTACAGTAAGTGAGGAGTTTGGTGAAGTTGTTGGACTCAGGTTCTCTAGTCATCAGGTGGATTTTGCTCCCAAACAACCAAAAAACAAAAACCCTTATTTTGTGTGTGTCATGTATGAATGGTTCCATTCGATGGAAAGAGTTTGGAGACGAATTTATGTCAGTGAGAATACAATGTGTAATTAACTCAAGTTCTTGTCAAAGAAAACACTAGAAACATAATATGGATAACAACAAAGCCTTAAATGCCCAAAACCCCCGCCCCCTCCTGACACTAAGACTTTGGGTTGGCAGGCACATACATTGCGGCTGCAAATCTAGTAAGTACCTACTTTGAAGGTTTGTGATTTGTCTGTCCAGTGCATGTTTGTAATGCCAGGCTGCAGCTACTACAACTAGGCTCTGAGTAGTAGAAGCTTTCTTTGCTTGAGACCAGGAGAGAAATAATTTGTGTTGGACAAAACACTTTGCTTGTCATCTTGTACCAAAGTCAATAGAGTAAAGTAACGAAAACTCAGCATTAGAAACCTGTAAATATTTGGTTGGAAAAAAAACCTGCAAAAAAAAGTTCACTAGCATTCAAAGGGGAGGGGTGAAACTCAGAAAACCATCAATTTGGTGGTAAACTGACCACTGCTGCTACATATATTTTCACTGGTCCTACTTGTAGGACTACTATAATTACTCTCAAACCTTGTGTGTTAGATGCTGAGTTTCAGCATTTCATACTGAGATTTAATAAAAATTTCTTACTTGGTCACTGAAAGAGTGGATAGGTAGAGGGTGAAAGGAGGCCCAAAGACAGGGTGACTTTATGGATAAATCTAATATAAGGGGGTTTTTTTTTTTTTGGTGACCTCATATATGTAATGAGCTTTTATAACAACCTTCAAGCTTGGTGGTTTTCCTGGGCAAAGTTGGGTTGGGTATTTTCATTTCTAAAAGGACCTCAAAGGATTGGATTTCCTAGCCCTTGGGGAGTGGCAGAAGACGCCTTCATGAGTAAATTTTCTTTCCTTCCATCCAGCTTGTGAACTTCTAATCCCCACCCTAATTCATGGCTTACCAATAATGTGTGTACACAGTCTTTTCATGTTTCAGGAACATTTTTGAGAGGTTATGAGTATATTCGGTTTCACATCCAAACTTTCCATTAACCTTTGTCATCGTGTCCAATCTTTTCAATGGCAGTGGAGACCCAAAGTGTTGTTTGAGACTTAGGTGGGTTCCACATAGTAGCAACACCATAGGGGGCTTTTTGGTTGTTTGTGCATCCCAGGAAATTTTTTATGGTGTAACTTAGTTGGCCACATTTCATGTCATGGAATTTCATGCTGCTATATGTTTAATTTATTAGATTCTTGGAGGTGGGTTTAATATGGTTTTAGCACTCGGGATTCTAGTCAATCATCTATGCCCGTACCTTTTGATAGTGTAATTTGACAATTTGTTCCCACCACATCTTGTGGAAATTTTCATGGCTTCATGCAGTATCATTCCAACATGTGATGCGTGAAGTAGAAACAAAGTTTCCAATACGCAGGCTAATTTTGGGATGTGCATCTTGTAAGTCAGATTGTGCTACCCACAATTACATGGCATCCCCGTGCCATGGGCATGGGTCAAAATTTGTTGAATAAAATCATAGACTGAGTTTCAAAGTTGAGAATTAAGCTCAACGAAATATTGTTTATTGTCAACAAAGCAACACAAACCAAGGGGTGTTGTGTTTTTCAAAATGCTCCCCAAATACCTTTAGTGCTAATCGATACAATTAAAAACTGGATTGTCAATCAAATAACACGTTATTCTTCGGATCACAACATGACTCACCTCTCCACATGCACATGCTTTAGAATTCTTTGTAAAAAGCTAAAACTCTCATTGAGACTGTTGAATATACGCACATTGTCATATAGGTTTTAAAAATCATTATTATTATCTTTTATCATTGTTATTTATTTCTATGGGTGGACTTGAGTTTCAGTTGTGAGCCCCGCATAACAATTTTAAAACTATGATGGACCATTTGATAATGATTTCTTATGGGGACTTGAATAAAATGATGAAAATTCACCTTCCACGTGGGTTGACTCATCTCAACCATGTATATATTGAAGCTTGAACCGACACTCAATGACACGATTGTATCAAAACCTGTCTATCCTCTTTTCCACACGGTCATGTTCTGGCACAGCTATTACCTACCTTTCTTATGTTGTGACAAGTAAAATGATTGTTTTAAAAGACTTTTTTATAAATGCCTTTCACGCAATGGGTTGACTAGTTTTTGACATTTCACATGCACAAAAAGCTTCCATGAGTTGGCATCGTCAACTGGAAAATGAATGGATACAACCACAATGCACCACGGCATTTTTAGCAATTATTAGCTCTGTTACACAATTTGCGTGTTGTTGGAAGACTTGTGATCAAGTACCGCCACTACTGCACACTTGAACTATATTCAGGATTTGAGCCACATTTCTTCATGGTTATGGCTAAATCTTAGAAGCAAATATATTAAATAATCTACATTGAAGTGCTGAACCTGCTATCCTACTATGGCATAAGATGGGGGTAAATCTGACAAGGTGAAGCTTGGCTTTTAAAAACTAAATAGCTTTTTGGTGGCACATTACAATTTAAAAACTAATCGTTGTAACACAATCATTCGCCCCCCCTTTCCCTCTCTCCCAAGAGATTTTCAAGTGGTATGCAATTTTATATGATGGGAACTCTCGTTGTAGAAGTTATACCAGATTTTAAATGATAAAAAGCTTGCAAAGAAAACAACAAAGAGACATGTTGTTGCAAGTATTGATTTTGTTAAAAATCTATCACAAATCTAAATCCATTGATGTGGAAGGTGAAATTTTTTGCACTAATAAGTTAGTTTTGTTAGGAATCTATGGCAAATCTAGTTTGCTTAGATGGGTGAGGACTAGATTTTAGGTGGGAGGGGTAGGATATGTGTACATGTCCCAACACATTCAATTTATCTTAGATTGTAGAGATATCAAAAGATTCTGCCTTCCCTCACTACCCTAAACCCTGGGATTTTGTTAGGGTTGAACAAAGTAAAATATGCGGTATTATCAATTAAGTGTTATAATGGGATCATTCCCACGTATTGGTGTTCACATACAAGTGGGAAATTGAAAACCAGGCCTTTCTAAAGATAAATGACAAAGCGGAAGTCACTTATGCTCATATAATATTAAGAGTGTCTCCACCATTCCTTCATTTTTTTTTGCAATTTTGCAACGTTAGCGAGTGTCCCCCACCAGATTAAGTCAGATTTCGCATCAACTCATGATACTTTTGAAGTGGATTATTAAAACTGTAGCCAGTAGACAGAAGAAGAGTTATGGCGACATTGTCCCCAAAAAGGCGCAAAGTTTGGCAAATTCTTCTTGAGAAAAAGGGGGAGTTTGTATAAAAAAATTATATTAAAAAAAGAATTATAACACCATCGTATGAAAGCTAAAATTAAAAATTGCTCTACTTTTTTCACCAAAACAACACACAAAAATGAAGAGAATTCCTGGATGGTGTAAATTATGAAAGTTCCTTGAGAAGGGAGAATACAAGGAGGGTAACAAGTAACAGGCCATAACAAGCTCCAACTGTCTCCTGTCCCCTTTCCAATATGCAAAACCTTGGCATACACAATACCATTGATACACATACAAATGCTTGTATGTTTTGATTTTGCACCAATTTACCATGGCAGGCAGCAACATGGGGATGGAGCAAATAAAAAGAAGGAGAGATTCAGCCAGCAGCCAGAATTAGGAGATTGATTCTTCATAAAAGAAAAGAACTGCCAGGCAAGCGATCAGCAGTTAAACTACTACACTGTACCAAGGATCAAACGCGGGCGGCCAAGGATCCCTTTACAACAACTACTAACTGAGCAGCCGCGCACGAAGCTGGGGACCCCCATTGTTTGCTTGCAGGGTTGGGTGATCTATTCCGCACGAGGATTATCCCCCTCCTGAGCCTGGGGGGTTGGGAGTCCGTCATCCGGCCTCGTCGATTGATTGCAAGTTGGAGCTTGGCTGGCACATGTCTCGGCGGCGCAACAAGCGTTTTGGATCCCAGGCCTGATGAAGATAGTCAATGCAGGCTAGCTGGGTGGTGATGACAGGAAAGTGGTCGCAGACTGGCGATGCTGATCTCTTGTCGCAACAGCAGTTGCAGTCATTAATGGAAAGCTTAATGCAATGCATTTGTTTCTAGGTTTTTTTTTTAATACTCTTGTCAACTCAGCAGCACCAGCTGCAGTAGGGTTTTTGGGGTTTTAGAGTTTTAGGGTTTTAGGGTTTTTTTTGTTTCCCCCAATTTTGTGATGTAGCCAAAGTGGCTAAATCATCCGTAAGATGATTTAGCCAGCAGTAGTGGGTTTTTTTTCTCCCCCAAATTTTGTAATGTAGCCAAAGTGACAAATCACCCATCAGATGATTTAGCCAGATTTTTTTAACATAAGACAATATGCAAGTATTAAAAAAAATATAAATCTAGCATCCTTTTAGATTTTTGGCTACCTGCTGGAACTATCCTAAAAACAAAATCCAAAAATAGGATACCACCTGCTTTATAAAGGTACTGTTTTTGGGTTCACTACTTTTAGGATAGAATTTGAAAAAATATATTTTGAAAAATAATTCTAAGATTATTTTTTCGAAAATTTGGCAACTAAGAAAATCTAGAAAACACTAGAATTTTCGCCAATTTGAAAAAAAAAAAAATCGCCCCAAAAAAGAAAACCGCCTAAGTAAGCAGCATGTAAGCAGCAAAGTTAGCAGCATGTAAGCAGCAAAGTTAGCAGCATGTAAGCAGCGAAGTTAGCAGCATGTAAGCAGCGAAGTTAGCAGCATGAGCAGGCGCAGCAACAGCAGGTGACATGTGATAAGCTCTCTGCTAGCAACATCATGATGATGATGATGATGATGTTGTGCAAATAAGCTTGCTTGGCAAAGTGAAGTGATCACGCGTTAGAAGTCGGTCGCGCGCATACTCTTCTAGTATATGCCAGTGCATGGATGATGGGTATTGGATCAAATAGCCGGTCCTCCGTTATTATGGGCTCCACCGCTGGCCTTCAATTTCACCTTGACTTCTTCGATCTCCTTCTTCTTCTTCCTCCTTTTGGATTCACCTACTAATATACTCTTTTTTTAAAACGTTTTTTGAAAAAAAAAACATTCTAATAATATTATAAATTATTTAAATAATAAAAAATACAATTAAAAATATATCAAAAGTATAAATGATTTATAAATAAATAAATACATAAAATAAAATTTTATTTTTGCATTAAGAATTGGGACGCGGTAGTACCCAACTCTTCTTGTTCTTGTTCTTGCTCTTGAGGGACCCATGGCCAGCAGGCAATTTCAGTTTGACCTAGATGAGCTTAGAATTGTAGTAGGCAGGTAGCTAGCTAGCTAGCTAGCTTGGTAGCTGCCATGAGCTTGAAGCTTACTTGCAGTTTTTTGCGGTTATTGCAAGCAGCTTTTCTTGTATATATATTCCTCCAAATGTGTGTAACATTCACGTGATATAAATTTTTTTTTGGGGTTGTTGTTGTAGTAGCTGCAAACTCATCTTCTTGTATTTAGATTCCTAGTTCTTGTGCAGCTTGAAGTAGTAGTAGATTGTGATCCAGTTAATCCAGCTCCTGCAATTCTTTGGAGTAGCTAACTGCTAGTTAGCTTGCTCCCAACAGACTAGAAGCAAAAAAGCGAGAGACACTGCACTACTACTACATACAGCTCGTGAGTTTCAAGCTTTTAATTTTCAAGCTAGAAATTGTTTTCAACAGTCCACACAAAAAAAAATTTCCTAGTTTCAAGTTATTTTTCAAGGTGTCTTTTAAGAGCCGAGAGCTCATGATCACAAGTGTGTGTCAACAGTCCACAAATTTTTTTGGGGAAAATCGAGGCTGCAATATGATCTTATAGACTTCCTGCAAGTGCTGCACATCAGCTGATCGAGTACTCGTTAATTAGCTCGTGCGGAAGAAACTACTAGCCAGCTTGAACAAAGAGATTCAAGATCGGTTCAAATATTAGAGTACAGAATTCGAACTAGTAGGAGCATCGACATTGAATCTTGTGATTTAATTGGTTCTGCAATCACTTCGGATTTTTCTGCAAGCGGTTGTAGTGAAACTGGGAGTTTGATTCTTGGGAGTTTTTCACAATGAGCTGCTGGACGGCGCTCAGATCACTATCGGCGGCGGCCCAGGTTGGGATTTTGTTCACTTTGTTGCTGGTGCAATTGGGTGAAGAAGTCGCAGCTGCCGCGGGAAGTGGTGGGTCGTGGCAAGTGGTAGTTCAAAATGCGGGAATTGCATCAATGCACACAGCAGTGACGCACTTCGGCAACGTGGTGTTGTTGGATAGAACCAACATCGGCCCATCGCAACTGCCTCTACCCCCTGGCGTCTGCCGCAACAATCCACAAGACCGAGTGCGTAAGCTTAGGCGCTTTCTACCTTCCTCTCAGCTCGATCAGCTCTGCTCCAGCTTCCGATTCAACATATACTTCGACTAGATCACTAGCTGCTGCTGCTTGAAACGGAATAATTATAAATCCGCATATTTCTTATTTCTTCACATGATCATGTTTTGTGCCGCAGGTATCAAAGCATGATTGCACTGCTCATTCCGCGGTCTACACTCCCGGAACCAACAACATCCGACCTCTTTTCATCTTCACCGACACTTGGTGCTCTTCCGGCCAGTTCCGTGCGGATGGAACTTTGGTGCAGACTGGAGGAGATACTGACGGAAACAGAAAGGTGAAGTACGAGCTGTATCCCACAGTGATCGATCACTCTCCGTAGAAAACCTTTGAACGTCGATCTCACGCAGCTGCTAGTGGCTGGTGCATGATGAGCACATGATACAGAAACTTGCTAGCTAGAATCTAGATGTTGATCCAGGTTGAGCTTGTTTTTCTGACTGGAAGCTGCTGCTCCTGCTGCAGATCCGGACATACAGTCCATGTCCTTCATCAGGAACTTGTAACTGGGTGGAAACCACGACACCCCTGCAGCTCGGGAGATGGTATGCATCCAACCAACAGTTGCCGGACGGCACAGAGATTGTGGTCGGCGGACGCGGCGCTTTCACTGTGGAGTTCGTACCTGCAAACGGCCGTGGACAATACAACGTCCCTCTTCTAACAGCGGTAACTCCTAGCTAGATGCCAAACTTTCTGATCCCCAGCTGCTAGAATCAAGCTCTGCAGCAAATTTCTGCCTGCATCTCCAATATTGTTGTGTTCCTTGCATGATATCGATGCAGCAGGTTTGAAATTCAGACTGGATCACGAGCTGTTCGATCAAGTCGAAGAAGATTCACGTCTGCTGTCGACTTTGTACGTGATGAAATCGATCGTAATGCAGCAGCACAGTGCATTGTGAAAGTCTAATTTGTTTGTGGGTATGTTTGGTTCCGTATCGAGGGCATTTCATCAAGGCTAGAGAAATTAGCTAGACGTCTGCTATCGAGCTCTGATGACGAAGATTTCGTGATTGCAGACAAATGATGCACAGAATGACAACTACTACCCATTCGTGCACCTTCTACCCAACAATGAGCTTTTCATCTTCGCGAACAGGGACTCGATTCTCTACAATTGGCAAACACACACGACAGTGAAGAACTTCCCCACCATCCCTGGAGAGCCGAGAAACTACCCATCAGCAGGCAGCTCCGTGATGTTACCCGCGACAGCAGCCAGCGGTTGGACATACGCGGAGATTCTGATCTGCGGCGGCTCTCAGTTCGGGGCCTTCAGGAATCCAAGTCGACAGCTACCTGCCAGTCAGACGTGTGGCCGCATTCTACCCTTGGCGACGAACCCAGCATGGGTGATGGAGAATATGCCGATAAGACGCAACATGGGGGACATGGTTCTTCTTCCCACCAGACAGGTACTCATCATCAATGGCGCTGAAAACGGATCCCAAGGATGGGGATTTGCAACCAACGCAGTCTTGAATCCAGTTCTGTACAATCCAGGATTCGCTGCTGGGACTCGGTTTCAGACCTTGACCGCAACCACAATCCCGCGAGTGTACCATTCCACTGCGAATTTGCTTCCTGATGGTCGCATCCTCGTCGCTGGTAGCAACACCCACCAATTCTATACTTTTACACAACCGTTTCCCACAGAACTCAGAATCGAAGCCTACTCTCCACCTTACCTCACTCAAGGAGCAGCTCAACCCGCCATCGTGTCCGCCCCTGCCGCCATCGGCTATGGCAAATCCTTCGCCGTCACTGTCTCTTTCAGTGCTGTGCCCAGCGGCGTGATCGAGCTGAATCTCCTCAGCGCTCCTTTTGTCACTCACTCTTATGCTCAGGTAAGAAAAGATTTTTTTTCTGGATCTAGATCTAGATCATCAACGTCTACCAGAACTTGCACAAATTTTTCTATCTGTAGCTAGCTAGATTGATTCATGAGCTCTCGACGGAAAAAAATTCTTGAACAACAGAAATTTTTAGGCGGATTGATGATCTGAATATGTGGGAAATAATCTGTTGTCATGTGCGACCTGGTCGATTTGGCCTGCTGCAGGGACAAAGACTGCTGCAGCTAGGAGTAAGTGCTCCGACCAAAGTTGCAGGCGGTTATAGCATCACCACAACCTCGCCACCCAGTGCAGTGATCGCACCTTCCGCTTACTATATGCTATTTGCTGTTGCCAATGGAGTTCCCAGTGTCGCTGCTTGGGTTCACATCGCTTAATCGACTTCTACTGCAATTACAGAAGAGCTGATGATCATCAGCTCCAATTCTAGCTTAATCCTCATGAGGACTGATCCATTCAACTATGAATAGAAGAAGAAACCAAAAAAAAACAAAATTCCTAGAACTTCATAGCTGCAATTTTATGTTGTTTCACTTCAGAATTTTCAGCTCCATTGAATCAAACTCACATGATCAAAAATTTACATGCAAGAATTAGAAGAAGAAGAAGAAGAAGCTCCAGCATGTGCAGTAGTACCCCATGACTTTGCAAAACAAAAGCTCTAGTCATGACATGAGGAGTCAGCTGCGCACATGATCACCAGCTTGCAACAAAGCAGCTGCCCAGGAGTAGGAAAAAGCACACAAAGAATATGTAATGCAACAAAAGCAGCTCAATTTTCATGTAACTTAGTATGATCAGATGTAAATTTCATCTATCTAGAGCAAGTGCTTGTTGCAAGTTTGAATAGGACTCTTGATCTAGTGAAGCCTTGTTTGTAAGCTGTAGTTCTTCATCTACAGGTAATCATTAGTTGGGAGCAGATTGAGAATTTGCAGCCTACAATTTTAAAAAACCCGTAGACTTCAAGAATTTGTAGCTGCAGAATTCATGTTGCATTTCAAGCTTGAATCTGTAAACTGGAACTCAATATTTGTCATCATTCACTCACACACACTCAATTTGTTTTTCTCTCTAGCTCTCTCTCTCTCGCGCTGTCTTGGCATGTGTGTACTTAAGACTGGTGAAGTTTTCCAATTTGCTTTCTTCTTGGTAATTCAGATCAATGTGCTAGTTGCCAGAGATCTGCTGCAAGCTTCAACAAATTTTGCACCTGGATTTGTGGTTTGAATATTTAGTCAGAACCAAAATTCCCAAGATTTTTGTATATGAATTTTTTTTGTGTATCTGTAGATTGATCATGATCAATAGAAGAGCATTTCTTCATCATGATGTTGTGGAGGTGTGCAGTTTATTAAAGATCTTTTGCAGTTAAGGGACCGTTTTCCAGATTTCAACTTCTTTTGCAATTTCTTTTGCACTAGGAATCACTTGATGTTCTTTGGATTGCAACTTCTTTTGCAAACCCTGGCACTAGGAATAATCATTTGATGTTCTTGGATTTTAATTGCTTTTGCAATTCATTCCTGGCAAAAATTTGATGTTGGGTTTGGCTTTTGGAAATTTTTGGTTTCAATGTTTGGAAGAGAAAAACATGACACCATATTACCTGCAGCACAGCATCATCAAATGATCCAACACTGCAACAGCCTCTCCAATCAGCTGCATAAAAAGCTTTGGATTCAATCAAATCTCCTTTGAACTTTCCACCAATTTCTAGGGTGGCTTTTGAATTTTGGCAAATTCGTGTTTTAACAACTTCAGTGTTATTTTACCCTAAGTACCTATCACAGAAAATTGGCATCTGAATTTGCACAAACTCAAAGCTTGTTTGTTCCCCTTGATCCTCACAAAGTTTTCATGATGTGTTCATTCATACCCACTTCATCAAAACATAGAATTTTACATTTTGTGTCTTCAATGTTCATACTAATTTGAATTAAACAAGGGAACTTAACTACATGTCTCTTTCTTCTTGCAACAAAGAAAGGGCTTTATTTTTGTGTCTTCATTCTTGAACAAAACATGGGTTCTATGCTTGTCTTTTTAAAAGTCCAATTGATAAATTGTCTATGATACTTCAAAATTGAAAGTTCACGAAGTGCTTTTTTTGGGTGTAGGGTTTAGGGCTTTTTTGGGGGTCAAAATAGAGTGCTTCAAGGACGAATTCTCGTTTATTCATGTTGAATAGCTTGTGATTAGTTGTATTGGACATGATCAACCAAGGAAATTTTTGTGCAAGTCAAAATTTAGGAATCTTCAACAAGCTTTTGAATAGAAAAATCAACCAAGCTACTTTAATGATCTAAATCAACTTAGCTTTGCTAATTTTACACATATGAATAACATTGGCAATTTGGCATAGGTTGGTGCCATCTAATAACTCATTATATTTTTTTATGGGAACTTTACCTTGTAACTAGCTAACACGTATGCCTTTGTGAGACAAACAAATTAAGTCAACCTACCTGGTTTAGAACACATTTAGGTATTATTCAAAAGTCATATGACCATTAAAGGAACTCCACCCATGATACTCCGTATTTGGGCCCCCATGAGTAAATCTCACATACAAAATGGCTGGCTTATTGTGTCCTGTACATGCATGTCCCAAGCATAAACATAAAAACTAAGACTCTAAAAGGTGAGAGATTATTAAAAACAAATCACTTGGACCACTAATAGCAAGCCACATGGACCAATTAATCAATTTGATTTATATCAAGTGTTACATTTGCAATGCCCATTGCCAATTACAATATCCTATGCACTAATGTTGACCTAAAACCATTTTACTACTCCCAACCGACATTATATTTATTGTTTTTCATTAAAAAATTTTGTGTAGGGCATAGGATTTTTTCTTAATCATCTAAACTACTTTCACTATGTTTGTCATATATAGAGTTGATGTTGCAACGTGGAAATTTTGGATTTCCATGCACAAAGGCATCTTCCACGCATACAACATGGTGTAACATGGTGTTGGAATTGACTCAAATGACCTAACTTATATGGGTTGCCAAAGTCATAGCTCTAGCATATGTACAGTGCTAGCATGACAATGGATGATAAATTCGTCATGGGCAACAATTGTTTTTCCATTGTTTAAGTCAAGTTTCAACATATCAAGCTTTCGTAAAGTTCATAATTTTTTAATAATTATTAGATATGTTCTTTGAATATACCTTATTCCCCTTTCCATTTTGATGTAATAATGTTTAATCTTTTATATGTTGTAATGGAGAAAATTGGTAGTTCAATTTGGTAATTGTTGTGATTGAAAAAAATTGGGTATGTTCTCAATATGAATTTTTTTAAATGATTAGAGAGAAATGTATTTTTTTACATTAAGTTTGTATATTTTTCAACCATAGTTTCATTTCTCATTTATGATTGTCAAAAGGTGCACATGTTTTTTTCCCAAAGACTTATACGTAAATTGACAACCAAAAATGTAACATATGTTTTAAAATTTTCAACTTGACAATTGTTAACTAGAAGTTCAATGATTTGCAATCTTAAGTCCCTTGTGCAAGAACACGGGCTATTGTTAATGTCATTTTGAGAAAAATGTCTTTAATGATGATGAATGTGTGTTAAACCAAGATAAATGGCTTGTTATGTGATTGACACCTTACAATTAGGCCTAAATTGTTCATAAAAGGTCAAGGAAAATTTTACAAAAAAATTATATAGTAACTTTATTATGTTGTAAGTAGTTGGATTTGATAAGGAGCTTGATTTCATAGTCAAAAAGAAAAAGGAATTGATTCTTCTTGTCTCTACACCATTTTAATTAAACCATGTACAAGTTTGACAAAAGGAACATCTCATAGTATGATTGCTCTCATGGACCCCAACTTCAAAAGGTTGATTCCAATTAGTTGCAATGTGGGAAGCAACTTTTGACATTGTCTCGGCATGTAATGAAATTTCTTTGATACCATTATTCATGGATTTTCACCACCACTATATTTTGTCAAGCTCTCGAAAGGTTCAAGAATAGCATATCAAAGACAATTGATCTTTTCTACATCTCCAAATTGACAATGAAAACCACCAAATAAATTATTACTATTGAAATATAACTTTCTTTTATGTCAATGTTAAAAAAATATTAAAAGTTTTCAAGGTACTTGTAATGACTAATAACAATGTTTAAAGCCACCATTTAGTGTGCTCTATAATTGACTTGGAAATGTGCAAGAATCCCCTTGAGATGTGGAGACTAAGTGTTACTTTAACATGGGTCTTTTTTCTTTCAACAAATTTAAGAGCTTTTGAGAACCAAATAAAAGTAAACAATACTTCACTATTATTAGACTAATTACTTGATCCTAGCTCATCATTGTTAAATGCCTATGTATTCAAAATTTAAATGAAATAAATTTTATGGCCAAGGACTAATCAAGGTGAAGGTGCGAAAGACCATTGTACAACACATATACAAATTTTTAAAAGGAAACTTTGGATGCTAAAATATATAAAGGCATGCTATTGATATTTGATTAAGTTTTTTTAGATCATAAACCAATTTCTCTTCAACTTCTTCTTCATTCTTTTGTTGTCTAGCTAGAGATCAAAATTTAGAATATGTTTTCATGTCTTTAATTGCATTGGATCTTCACTCTTTTATTGTAACTACACATTTGTTCAAATTTGTTTCAAATTTCATGCATTCAAGTTATCAATTGATTATACCTTTTCAAGTTCCGCAATAGTTGAAATTATTTTGAAAAATTATCTGTTTAAAATGTCAAAATTCAAGGAAAACTACAAAAAGAAGGAAATGCCAAGTGGATTTTGAAAAATAAAATAATTATTGGTCACCTGGTTGCCGTAACCTTTAAAGGTAACTTCGGTAATGTGCTTACATTTTGTTACATTTTGTTTACTTATCCACTATTCACCAGTGCACCATGAAGGATGAATGGTAAGTGGTCAGGAAACAGTTTTCTGTTGGGTTCTAATTCCTGACCTAAACCATGGCGGTTACCAATGTTGTGCCTGTAAATGGTTTGGCACTTACACTCCATGCAAGTGTAAAAATAAATATATTTATATTATTTTATTCAGTCCGATAAAACTATATATATATATATATATATATATATGATTTTTCATGCCATGTAAATGTTTTTAAATATAATAAATGTGATTTTTACTTGAGGAGGGGAGATTTCATGATTTTTAGATGATAAGCCAGCTGAATGGCTCATTGCAAAAAGAAAAAACTATCAAAATATTCCCCCAGGCCTAATTCATATAACTTTGCAAGAAGGTATGGTCATTAAAGGTATATAATCCAATTATCTATAAAATAAAATAAAAAACACTAGAATCCTGAGTTTGATCATAAACAGGGTGAGATTCAAAAAAAAAAAAAAAACCTACCCAAAAAAAGGAAAAACATTAGCATTCATGGGTGGGCAGTTTTTGTGATAAACTGAGTTTCAACCTGTCTTTCCTTTTTCTTTAGCGCCTCACACTGCTGTTGTTGCATATATTTTCACTGCTCCTACTTGTAAAGCCACTATAATTAGTTTTGAACCTTGTGCATTAAATGCTGATTTTCAGCATTTCATTCCCAGATTTAATTAAAAAAATTTGCTTTATGGATACCCCTGAAAGAAGGGTTTGGGGTGAAAGGAGGCCCAAAGACATGGTGATTTTAGGGTTTACACTTACACACCCCCAAAAACATTTACATTTACATAGAGCCATGTAAGTGTATTTGACAAATATTTACACTGGTTTTGTGTAAGTGCAAGTGTAAAAAATATATACACTGCAAGAGGATAAGTGTAGGTGTAAAAAATTTGGACATGTAAATGTAAATGATTTACACTTACACAGGATTTACACACAGTATTTACAGCTATTGACACTTACATGCAAATGATTTACACTTACACAAGATTTACACACGGTATATACAGCTATTGACACTTACAAGCACAACACTTGTGGTTACTTCAGTTGCTTTTTTTTCCTCTTTAGTACTAGTAGTTGCCTATTTTCCTACCTATCTACCTATATATGAGACCTATTTCCTGCAAAAATGGTTACCAAGGTGAAACCAAATATTAACTCAGATGAGGTTAATCCACAACTGAGTAACTTTAGCAGTCAGCGGATGGTGCACTGGTGGGTGCTGGTTTTTCATGGCCCCATCCATTACACGGTGGAACATGCCTCGGAAGAACCCTTGTTACCCACCACCTTACGGAATGACAGCTTGCCCTACCAAGGCTGTCAAATTCCGTGCTGGAACAGCCCCCCTTTCCATAGTACATTACACCCAACCCCAATAACAGATTTTCTTTTGTGCTACTTACCTGGTCCTATTCATCTGCCTTACAAAGAGACAAGTATAGTAGTATAATCTATACCGTACTAACATGGGCCAACGGGTTCTTGTTCCCATCGGAGTAAACAGACCATGATGAGACGGATGAACAGAGGGATGACAGGATGGACAACTGGACGGATTCAAGGGAAGCTTCATTTCTCATCCCAACGTCCTTTACAATATATGATGATCATGTCTGTAGTACTAATTTGGTACAACCAAAGGACAAGTGAGAGAACCTGCTTGAAAAACTGGGGCTAGCCTTTTGTCATTTTCGAAAAAAATCATAAACTACCAGGATAGAGAGAGAACTTGGATGATATTTTTAGGGTAACTACTACACTTATCACCCAACAACACACACTCTTTAATGTCACTGAACTAGAGAGCTTGGAGATATTAGGCTTATCAAATATACACATTCTTAGGGTTATCCTAATATATCCAAGTTTTTTTTTATATTAGCACAAAGCATCTTTGCAATTTTTTTTAATTTTTTAAAAAGGAAATTTGGTTCTTTGTTGGGCTGAAGAAATCATGTTCGTTGATGTTGTAGTAGCGATATCGCAACAACAATAACGATGTTGTAGTGATATCGCAAGAACAATAACAACTTTGAGTGATATCACAAGAACAATAACTTACAAAATTCAAAAGGTATTCTTCAAGTTAGAGAAACTTTAACAAATAGAAATTACCCATTAACTTGTTTTTTCTCATTATCCTTCTCATTGTAACATAATGTTGTTTTTTTTTAAGTGTTATTATTATGACGATGCTTTACATAAGAAAAGGGTTTACTAATACACACACTTCATCTATACCTTATCCTAAACACATTATTAAACTTATCGCTAGAAACATTCTTAGGATAAGGTAATCCTTATTTATATATCAAGCTTATCACTAAAAACATACTTTTAGGGTTATCCTAATATATTAGACTTGTCACTAAACATACTCTTATCATTGAATGGTTGAATAGTTCATCCATCAATCTATGTCCAAATGACAAACCATCCATCACCTTTCATCACAAACTCTACAACCGGGGACACGCTTGGTGGGGCAAAAAAAAAACAAACAAAAAAAATTGCCTTTCAGGCACACAGCTAAAGATATTGTAATTTTGTTTGGTCATAGATGTACCACTTGTTAAAATATGTGTTCAGAAATCTAGAAAAGGTTTTTTTTTTTTTTTTTTTTTTTTTTTCTTATTTTTTTTTTTTTTATTTTTTTTTTTATTCTTTTATTTTTATTTATTTAATTTTTTAATTTTTTTTTTTTTTGTTCTGGGAAGGTTTTTTTACATGACAATTATTA
>Ga0116231_10002728_pt1 | contig 36848 bp, 32 predicted proteins | sample S1TSphgellanicum_2_FD_89695 | JGI IMG/M metagenome (GOLD analysis project Ga0116231, IMG submission 89695) | Host-associated microbial communities from peat moss isolated from Minnesota, USA - S1T2_Fd - Sphagnum magellanicum MG | ecosystem: Host-associated > Plants > Peat moss > Unclassified...
ATGCTGAGTTTCAGCATTTCATACTGAGATTTGATAAAATTTCCTTACTCTGGGGATACCACTGAGAAAGGGGATGGAGGGTCAAAGCAGGCCCAAAGACAGGGTGAAGACGGGGTGACTTTCCAGATAACTCTAATACTTACATTTTTCTCAACATGGGACAAATAAGTGGCAAATTAACGTTGGTCCTACCTAAGAATATGATTATTAATGAAAACATTTGAAAGCCTAATGTGGCTACCTACACCATAACCGTCCCCACAAGGTGGCAGCTTAAGCTTTGTCATGGAGTGCTTGAGGGGAATAAAGCTTATTTCCAATGTCATTTCTTTTGTTGAAGACAAAATCCATTTTAATCAAAATTTGGCAATAAACCACCCCCAAAAAAACAGTACTCAAAATTTAAAATAGCTTTAGGCCATGCATTTTTAAGGCTGCATTGGCATTTACAAATTAGGGACCTCGAGGTTTCCAATAGTTGTTAATTGCATATTAGCCTTGTAACATGTTTCACTCATATGGGGGGTGGTACCCCACCGTTGTGTGCTTATAAAATCGAGCGCCACCTATTATTGTAACATCACACGATAAGACTGTTGTTACTTAACTCCAAATAAGACAAGTCACACAATACTAAGAAAAAAGGTTTTAATTTCAAATGAGGTCTTAATTTGAGATCTTAAGTGAAAAAAAAAATTAATTCAAAAAATCATTCAAAATTTAAAAGATAAAATTTATTGACCCATTTACCCTACATAGGATGAATCTTTAATCCTAGAGTCAAGACATGTTATTTCTACCCATAGTTATGTATGTCACACCACATTATCTTGTGTAGCTTGTGTAGACAACTTTAATTTGTTGCAAAATTATGTCTCTTGAGCTTGAAGGAGTAATAATCAGTACTCCCAAATTGTCAAGAGTCACAATACACTTGCTTGCTTGCTTGGTCATATCAAAGTGTACCGTATCTTAGTTTCTTGACCCCTTGTGAAGGCAAAGAGACAAGCTTGACTGGGTCAGTAGGGCTAAGAAGAAACGTTAGAGAATGTTGATACTCCCCAAAATGGCTCAAAATGGCCCCTGCACAAAAAGAACCACTCCCCTAAGTTGTGTTGGAACTTGAAACTACACTCTTGTCTCTCCATTTACAGTCTGAACCTATTTGATCCCCATGATGGCTATACTTAAGGCTAAAAATTCAATAACTTAATTACAAGATTACATTTTGCCAACTATGTTAGAGCTCATTGTTTCACCAACTCCTCTCATTAATATGGATCATGTGACCCAGCTATCCACAAGTGCACCCACGGTTTCTTTTAAGGATTTTGTGATGTAGTCAAAGTGGCAATCATCCAGAAAATAGTTTGCCCAAATTTGGCTACATACTAGATCCAAAAGCTAAAAAAAGAAAAAGAAACAGAACCCTTCTATGTTCTTGGCAAACCTACTAAAACTTATCATAAAAATCAGGTGATTTGGATTTGTTTTTCTTCAAAATCTGATTAATTTGAGCCAAATTTTCCCATTATAGGTTGAAATCATATTTTCAGGTCAAAATTTGGCGAAAATTCACTAGTAGAAGAAACTCCAAGTGCACCATCCATATATAGGAAACCGATTTTTACTCAGTTGTGAATGAACTGCAGATGAGTTACCAAGGTGTATCTGTAAACCCTCCTACTTCCTCATCACAATCCTGAGGTCAACAACCGAAGTAAGTCGGTAAGTATCAAAAGTAAGTAAGTAGGGAATGTAAGCAATTACTATGTAGGCAGGTAAATATGTGAGCCAACCATGGCTAACCTATCCTGGAATCCCTCCTAGTAACCTCTCACATTACCTACATAACTACCTATTTCAGTGGGTAACCATGGTAGGTAAGTAGGTAAGGAAATGTAAGCAATTACTCCATGGGCAGGTAATGAAATGTAAGCGATTACTCCGTGGGCAGGTAACGAAATGTAAGCGATTACTCAGTGGGCAGGTAACAAAATGTAAGCGATTACTCAGTAGGCAGGTATGTAGGTAAGACACTTGGTGCCTACTAGGTAGGTTAGTTACATAACTGACCACCATGGTTACCAATAGAAACACAAATACAATGAAAATAAGGTTCACCTGTCCTCACACCATCCATCCTGCATGGTTCCCTGGTAGGCACTAGGCACTGGGTACTACTAGTTCACTTTGGCCTCTACACTACTTCATCATCTCCTTCTCTGTATCCAAAAAAATATTGCACCAATCCACATATTTTTGCAGTGGTCTACTGCTAATGTCACTACCAAAAAAAAACAGGGGATTTTGTAACCAACTTTCGCAATTATTTTTGAACAAGATAGACTAATGTTTTAGTTTCATGTGACAAAAATTAATCGCCTTGAACAAGTCAAAAAAACTCATTTTTCTTCTAGTCATGTCCAGATGAATAAACGAACAAGGATGGATTCCAAGCTCCTTCTATTTCAAAGTGGCATTTTCCAAAGTGTCATCATCCATGCTCTGATGTGCAACGATGATGACTGGAGTAGATAGAGTATTATTTGTATTTTACTGAATAATATTGAGACATTCTTTCTGCTGAAAAAGTAGGTGTTCAGATTTGACTAGATTCCCCCAGACACCTTCTTCAATAGGTACTACTACTGCACTACTACTCTAGTCAACCCAATTGCCCAATTCTGTGTACAGTGACAAAAGTATTATTATTTTAGCCTTTCCAAGTCTCCCCTGCCATACACACAATCTGGATCTTGCAATGCCACAGAACTAGCCTAATGGTGGATTTTTGGCCTTGCCTACCAAGGCAAGGATATTTTATTTAGATTCATTATAGAGTATAGTAGCTTAAGGGATTTTGGCCCCTAGGTAATAATAGGTCTATTTTTATATGAGGATTTTTGAAAGGTGACATTATGGCTTGTGTTGAAACTTGAGATTAGTTGTAGAGTTATGATATCTTGAAGGATTTTGGTTTCTTTTGGAGGATTTTTATGAAGATTATATTTTTGCATGGTGAAATATTTGAGTTTCTGTAATTTTTCTTTTGCCTTAAGATACTTTTTAATGTAAAATGGCAAGGCCACAGTTTGACACACCCCTTGTTTTTCCAAGTCTAGGACTCTAATCTACTGTTGGCATCTGCTGCCTGTTACCTGATTTTGTCACATAACTGTGTAATATCTTGAAGAGAGAGATATGTTCATGGGGATCATCAATGGACACGCATTCAATTTTAAAGGGCAGGCTTGCCTGCCCTTCACACTGAAGAAGGATTTGTCTTAGACTTGCCCAAATAACAAAAATTTCAGAAATAAAAATTTATATACAAATCTTCAATGTTAAAAAGAACCGATGTTTACAACATATCATATACTACATATAAATGTGTTAGTTATCAGATATGTAAATAGGTGTGCAAAAACTTAAGAACATTGAAAAAGTATTGGTTACAAGACGGTCGTGTTTTCTCAGTAAGTGTTTGAGAACTCAAAGTTTGATTTCTTTGATCCCTTACCCATTTGAGGAAGGTTAATCCCAATCCAACAATTAATAACTGTGTTATATAATTCAAGCTTTCCAAACTTAAAAGAGACACCTCTTGATGAATTTTTATGAAGTTTAGTTGACTAAAGCTCCAGCATGATGTTTTCCTTGTAGGAGTGCAAACTATAATCTTGTTATATTCACATGCAAGGTTTTTTTTAAAGGATATTCTGAATATTGCATGGGTGGTTATCATTATTGCAAGTGCAGTTTTGGTGATATTATAAATATTGAAAACATGAGGCCTCAAGTTAATTAAAAGTTGAAAAGAAAAGAGAACTCATAGCATGAACTAATAAGTACAAGTTAACCACAAGAAGCAGCATATGGAGTTATAGCATTTTGGGTGAGGTAAACTGACTGTCATACTCTGAAAAGGATGCTGATGTGGGGAATCATTTCCTAAATTCTACTTAGTTGATTTCACAAGACCCATTTTTTGTTTCACTTTTTGATAATGTTTTGCCAAGTAAACAATCACTGCCCACATGAAGAGATGATGCTATCATCTTCCAACCGCAATGAGGATGGCAACAAAATGGCAAGTGTTGTGCAGGCATTGAAAGTGCTACCTAACCCTCACAGGCTATCAAGGCGGTTCTTTAATTCAATAACCACTGTTCTCATAAAATCAGAGAAAGGTTTTGATACAGAACCACCATTCTCACAACACTGAAGAACAATGAAAGAACCAGCTAGAAAACCCACAATTCTTTGTTGGCTCTTTCATGAAAATCACCAGTTCTTTAATTCTAACTTTTTTTTTCTTTTTTCTTTTCCAAAAACCAGAAGCTGCATGTCTTTGGTTTTAAAATTTCAAAAATACAAAACCCAGAAGTTATTAACAAACTCAAATACCTGCACAACACTGAAACCACCTCCAACCATTCCTCCACCATATATTCAAATCATCATGAGCAATGCATCAAATAAATTGATGGAAATTGAAACTTGAAAAGCACTTGAAAGTTGAGGTCTTTTACTTAAATGCGCAGGGCCCATGATGCCAAGTTACTACCCTATTCGGTAAGTGTATAAAATATGTGTACATATACATATTGGAAAGAACATTTTTTCAAGTGCCCTTTGGTTTGAAGGAATCATTGAAGTGTTGTGCATCAGGTCTGAAAGATAATTATTCTATTTTGTCATGAGTTAGAAGGATTAGACTCCCTTTAATGGACATCATGGGCTTGAATTTTAAGCCCTGCATAAGATACACATACCACAGTTTCTGGCTCCTTGTTCACACCAGGATACATAACGGGCTATTGAACATGGAAATTGCCTCACAGATCTGAATTAGTCACACCATTTTGAGAAAGTATCCTGAGGTTTGAAATGAGTACGAATACACCAATCAGCACAGTTTCCACTTACTGGGTTCTGAGCAGCCCAGAGATAATGCATGAGAATCTGTGCTTATGCACACGCCAAGTGGCTCCCCTCCTCATTTTGGCTCCCTGTATGGGCAAATGTGCATCTGTCGTTTTAGCATCATAGATGCTTCCAGTCCTACTTATGAAGCCTGTTGCTGATCAGCAATCTACCATTTAACAAGTCCATGTCTCACAAGTAGAGGTTCTTAGTGGGACCTGCAGCCAGAGCTGACAAAACATCAAAGCAGAATGTATTAGGTACTGTTTGTTTACCAATCTCACCCTCTAAAATTTCTAGCTGACAAAATACAACACTAATGCAACTCACTACGACCTATTCAACACACATTAGAAAATCAGAACAGAGACGAATCAATCAAATCCATGCAAATTAAAACAGATAAAGAATGATTTCTTCTACACAAAACAAAGTTTGGACACTTATTGTTGCATCATTTGTTATTGTTCTTGGTTTTGCACTATACTGATACTGCAGAGAAAGAATGGTTCACCAGTAGGGATGAGAAAGGGGCTGTCATTTCCCATGCTCAGAACAACTAGTTATGCAGATGAAACATTACATAGCCCTTTTTCACCCTTCAAGGAGCTTAGATCCAAGTGTATTTTGAGCATTGATGTGACACAAAATTTACAAGTTAATTTAGACAGAAAGATCTCCCCCAGGTTTTCAAGATGGGTTTATCAGAGGCAACCACTTGGCACAGGTGCTTTGTTCATACATTCACCTGGACAAGGTAAATTTGTAACAGAAGCATAATGTTCAGACTGGATATCCTATCCCAAGGGTGAGTAAAACTAGCTCAACCTTATCACTACATCATCCAACAAATGTGGCACTCAAGTTGAAATGACAAAATCCCTTCACGCAAGAAAGTCACTTACTACCTTGAGTTTGTTGTGGGCCTGACCCACCATGACTTTAGAAAACAAAAAGGACAGCTGCCACACACATGATTCATGAGAAGCAGTTACTATCTTGCACTACCTGATGGCAGCCACATGCTCTTCATCAAGGGTGTCATCGCAGCCATGCAGGGCACAAGTCTTCCTCTTGTGATGTTTTTTGACAAAGCTTTTCCATCTTGCCTCCACATCTCCAGTAGTCACAAACTCATGACCAGCACCTTCAGAATACCAAGTATCATATGAGAACTTGTCACCCTCCCGATTGCCTCGAGAAATGAATAGTGCAAAATATGTATTCTCCAGATCGAGCAATGTCAAATCTGTAAGCTTCTCAAAGGCATACTTCTTCCTCCTCTGCCATGCCTGCGACCATCGTGGGGAATCCAACCACATATCTGTCAGCTTAGATGTGTGCAGCATAGCTGATCTGCAATGCTTGCAACATGCTAGGTTTTTGGTCACCTTGTTGGCAAAACCTTAACATATCTGATACATTGCATGATCCAATGACAAGACAAAGGGAAAAATATAGCCCAATATTTGGTGCAAGGGGAACCCTGCAGGTGCAGATAACTCTTTGTCCTCAAGCTTCAGCTAACGTATGACCATTTTTTTGACCATGCTCTATGGATTTGCCATTCAAAACCAGGCAGATGAATCACTTAATATTCTTCTGCTCAGCAAATCTTTAGCTGAAAGCGACTTCCACAGTCAAAAACTCCACTTCAACTTCTTGGTGTTAAATATATATTTTTTGAGTTGAAAAGGGATTCTTTGGACCCTACAAATCTTCAACCCTAGTCTATTGGGCCCAATCTCACCTATTTGAGAATTTTGAACTCTGAGTTTCCCAGTTTTTGGATGATTTTGTGTCAAAATGGAGGTGTAAGTAGGGTAACACCAGAATATTCTGTCTTGTGGAGTAGAAAGAAGATGGATATCTGATTGACATTGTTGAGAAAGAGAACCAATGGGAGATGATGCAAATTCTTATGCAACTGCCACATGAGAAACCCTTCATGCAACATTGACATCTGTTGCAGCATTAGATGGAATCATATCTAACGATGAGCCCACAGCAACCTTACTGATATTAGGATTGATTCAAACTGCAACTGAGACGGACAAAGAATAAGGGTTGAAGGAATGTTCCACACCTTGTCCCCCAGTCTGCCCTCTTGTTTAGCCTTCTCCTTCAGTGTGGCCCACCGCTGAGCAACTCGAGCTTTAGTCTGCTCCCGCAAGAAGGCCCCACAATGGGTGCATTGAAGTCTGGCAGAGGGGTTTTTGCTGTGGCCACACTTCACACATCTGGTATGCCCTCTGGAAGCCTTTCCATTGTCAATGCATGGGGTGCTACCAGCCACATCTTCTTCACTTTCTCCTTCAGGGGGGGGAGTTCCTTCTTTAGAAAATCCTGGTCCTGGCAACAGCACAAGACCGTAAATCAGGATGCATACTCACAGAAATCCTGTCACAATCCTAGACTGTCTTGATTCTCCTGGTATAATTGCCTCCTTTGACATCTTCAAGAAAACAAGAGATTGTGTCAGCCATTAATCTGGATTGACCTTAGCAAGTGCCACTTCGACCCATATCTCAGAAGAACAAATCTTGTATTGTCAGACATCCAAATCAGGCAATGCCTAAAGCCATTTCATAGCCCTAAGACTTAGCTCCCAAGTTTCTTAACAACCATATTGGAGTTTGAATTAGAACCTGACATATGGAGCCATTTAAAAACCTGGTCCAAAATCTAATAAGACAGATTGCATGTGGCCAACAAGATTAATGTGGAATTGTGAATTCCCCTGAGCTTTTCAAGTTCATTATCCTGAGCAAAAGCCTAAACTAGAGCCCTGCTTGAACCAAAAACAAGAAATGCTTATAGCCAGGGTGATGTGGATACGTTCTCCTGAAGGACCTTCAAGAAAGGCCTCAAGATCACCAACTTCACCATGCTGGTGTGCTGTACTGTCCTGATGTGCCAGTGGAGCAGTTCCTGCACATGAAAATGACTGTGCAACATGACATTCAAGTTTTCTTAAACAATAAGAACTTTCTTTGACTAAGCAGAGATCATTGGCTAGATCTGTGGATCTCTGACCACCCATTTATAGTGCTCCAAAAGCATATTCATGAACATTACATACAAGGTCATCAGAGCAGCCATTGCATTGGCGCAGCTTGATGACTAGATGGTCAAACCCACGCAAAGTGAAAGGTAGAGGAACCCCATAAAATGAATGAAGCATAAAAGATGCAGCTGCACAGAAAAGCCTTGGATTTCTTATATCAAGCTAAGATTGTTAAGGTGATGGAAAAGTTCAGGCTCAAACCCACCAACATGAGACGAGGATGGCTCCACAGCTTCCAGGGCTTCTACATCGGGTAAAGCAAGGAGAGTCCCCCTGTAGGATCTCTTAGCCCCCTTGTGCTTCTCCTTTACTATGATTGGATTTGGGTTTCCAAATGACCGCACTTCTGCAATATTGGTCTAAAATTTGTTTATCAACAACCAAGCCAGTTCCTTGTTTAATCCTCTCAAACCATTCCACCACATTTTAGATTCAGATATTTACTTGAGTTCATGAGATCACTGGCTTTCTCAACATCTGTTGATCCAGAATAACACAGCCCTTGCTTGTGCTTCTGAAAGGTAGTTAGGAGTAATGAAATGACTGCGAGTATAATTTGGTATCTTTCTGTTCCCAATAGATTAAGTTGTTCAGATGCTTCAAGTCAATTAAAATCACAATCTTTCTATCACCTGCATCTTCAAGAGATAGTATTTAGGATTTTGACTCCTGGTTGCTGCTCGACTCTAACCTAAGCCCTTTAGAGAGATTAAGATCAAAGGCAGGAAGCCAATGCGAGTAATGATCTCCCACAAGAATTTACTGTGGAGTAAATGTACACAGCAAGAAAGTATCTCCTGCAAAGATATCAACACTTATGGGCAACATGGCCACACAGAAAAGGAGAAGCACCTCCTGCAGTTGTTCCCCACATTCGCACTGGTCCAACAAGAGGTGATTCACCAGCTACTGCCTGTGGTGTTTGCTGTCTGCTCTCTGGACATGCATCAAAAGAAAGGCACTAAGAAGGACAGACACCTTCATCTTCCGTAATCTTTTCTGTCCCTCTGTCTCTCACCAAAGATATTCCAAACACTGGAATTGCTTTAACCCCAGTTTGTCCTCACCCCAAGTAAGCTCATCAATTTTACATTCCAAGACTTTGCCACGAGTGGGTAGAGATTAAAGGAGCTAACCCTGGATGGGTACAATGGCAATAGTATAAGTGGAACCAGCTTTGAAGGTATCCATACTTAAGCCACTGTCATCAGCTTCCATAATACTGCCGTCCCCCATGACCACCACAGATGCTTTGAACACAGCAAGAACATTGACAACCTTAATGCGGTTTCTGGCAGGCCCAAAGAGATTGACTTTGAATGACTGAGCTTTGTTATTTTGATTCACAAATGTGACCTTTGATGCCATCACCTGTTGCCCAATAAGATTGTTAGAACTGTTTTCCAGGACAGTTCCAGGATGAACCTGGTGCTCCAACTTGGCAGCCATAACAGTATCCTTTTTGCTTAACTGTTATTCTCTCCAAACAAACAGTTCAGTCTCAGACTCTGAACCTCACCAACTTCCCCTTAAATGTACAAAAACTAATAGCCTCAGGAGATCTCAAAACTGTGAAATGCAATCACCAAACAACAAAGCCCAAGTAAGACCTAGAAGCATTTAAAAGCTTTTTTGTATATTTAATCAAGTTGTTGCAAAGAATGAATACCTAGATCTTTTTTCTCCTTAGAGCATATAAAGGAATTCTGATCAATAGTCAGCATATGGCCTGCTCCACTCTGCCAAAAAGGAAGGGCATGAAATCCTGTTCCTCTCCCTGGATCTTTCCCTTCACAACTTCAAACCTAATGCATGCAATTGCGAGATGAAGTAGGAAATGGACCCAGAAGCAAAGTCGTTTGCCCACACCATCATCTGCAATGTGTCAAGAACCCAACAGAAAACTCTTTTCTTCTCAATTTCGACCATTATATCCCCAGAAACATCTTAACTGTACTCATACTAGCATCAAGGGATTACTAAACTCTCTCTCACTTCCAACATTCCGGCGCACAGAAAACCCTAGATATTGCGCTCATACTAGGTATACCATGGAGCGCTTAGAGCACTTTACTATCGGCTACATTTGGGATGTGCCCCACTGGCATGACATCACAATGTGGATCTGTTTTCTCAATTACAGCAAGAAACAGATTCCACTACCAATGCGGTTATTCAACTCTTGGCTTCTTCTTCTTCTGCTGCTGCTTGTCTCTACCAAAATTATATATACGGAAAATTCCTCGTCCGTCTCCTACTTGCCTGGTTCTGCATGCAAGGACTTGAAATTGGAATCTGCACCACACACAGAAAATCGCTCTCCTCTCTCTATCACTTGAATTGACAAAAGAACATACCTCTTCCAAATTGTTGTCTTGAGCGCTGTTTCCGTTCCCGCTAGTCAAATCCAAGGGGCGCCCCTCCAAGCTGCAAAGGTGCGCAATCGAGTAGCAAGAAATGGCAAAAGGACGACAGCAAAATGCAACGCCCACACGCAAGCACATACATCTCTCGTTTCTCTCTCTTCTGTGTGCTTCTTCTGTCCCTCCCCTGCCTCATTGGTTTCGGACCTCGCCCGGTTGGGAACCTCACCTGGTTTGGAACCTCAACTGTTTTGGGACTCTCAACTGGTCTGACGTTGTCTTCAAATTAGGATAGAAGCAAAGTGGGACCTCGCCTTATTTGGGGACCTCACCTGGTTTGAAACTTCATCTGTTTTCGTACCTCATCTGGTTTGAGACCTCACCTGGTTTGGAGCTTCATCTGTTTTCGTACCTCATCTGGTTTGGGACCTCACCTGGTTTGAAACTTCATCTGTTTTCGTACCTCATCCAGTTTGGGACCTCACCTGGTTTGGAACTTCATCTGTTTTCGTACCTCATCAGGTTTGGGACCTCACCTGGTTGACGACCTCAACTTTTTGGGTACCTCACCTGGATTGGGACCTCAATTGGGTCACTTAGTCCAGCTCACTGAGCTACTGTGATTGGAGAGATTAAAAAAGGTTAAAAAATACTCTATCTTTTTACAAAATTTTAAAAGGCAACTTATTATTACCTATTACCCTACATATTCTTTTTTTTCTTTTACTGTTCTAACCCCAGGGGTTTTTTTTTTCAATTTTGTGATGTAGCTGAAGTGCCAATCGTCCATAAGATGATTTAGCCAAATTTGGCTGCATACTAGATATTAAAGTTTTTAAAAAAACACAATCCTTCCTTCAGTATTCTTGGCTATCTACTGGAACTTATCATAAAAATATGGCGATTTGGATTTTATTTTTCTTTGAAATTGTGGAGAATTTGGGCCATTTTTTTCATGAAAAATCCTTTGTATAGATAGAAATCATATTTTTCAGGTCGAAATTTGGCAAAATTTCACCCAAAAAAACACACTGACAACACTTTGAACATCCAACTTAGAGAAGTTGTAAAAGTACTTCAAGTTAAAAAACCACAGAGATTTGGATGACAACTATTGAAAGTTTAGACTTCTTTAGTTCTGGCTTAGTATTTTCAAAACTTCAAGTTTTTTTGGATATTTGGACCAAGATGCCATGTGGTAGATAGAAGGTATGCATATAAGTCATAGGGGAAAAATTTGTACAAAAATGAATTGAAATGAATGAATAATGGATGTTCAAAATGACCATCCAAAAGAACTAAACATTGATTTTCATCCTTTTTGGAGCAAACAAAAATATTTGACTCTTTTGAATGGTGATAAGAATAACACTCCATAATTTGATCCAATTCATGTTTCCAGAAAACATTAAACTTATCCCTAAAGTCACCCTCTCTTTCATCCCCTATCCCCTCTTTTAGTGGTATCTAGAAAGCAGGGAAATTTTATTAAATTTGAGTGTGAAATGCTGAAACACAGCCTTTAATGCACATGGATCGAGAGTAATTATATCGTAGTACCTTGGCAATTTCAACACATGTCCGTTGAATAATTAGTTAATTTTGAAATTTTCATTTCAACAAATGACATATTCCTAAATATTCACTATTATTTTTCACAATATTTTTTGATTTGAAAGGAATAATTTTTAAAAAAATTAACATTTCTGAAAATAATATAATTAATTTTGAATTGGCCAAGGTACGAGGGTAATAGTTTTATAGGTAGGAGCAATGAAAATATATGTAGCAGCAATGGAGGCGATCAGGGAAAAAGAGAGAGGGATGAAACTCAATTTACCACCAAAACTAATTTGGGTCCCTAGTTATTTCGTTTTGTAAAATTTTAAATTTATTCCCAATTACACATTTGATAACCTATTATGCCAAAACTGGTTGTTTTGGCACTTTAACAGTTTGCCTTTACGAATAATTTTATTGAACAACAAAACTTCTCATTGACTTTCACATCTATGTTTCATAGAATTACTTAACGCTTCTTATCATGCTAAGCAAATCACAAATTTTTTTATAATGGACAACCAAAGGTTAAAAAATTTCTTCACTTAATGATTTTGATAATTACAACCCATGTATGTCAACTTTGAAACCATTGCTCCTATAACTTGATGTAGTTCAACTATTGCCTATGTAATTATTTAACATATAAGTTTGATGACTTACTTGTTAATTGATCATAGTGTTTGACTTGCACATGAAAATTTATGTGGAAGTCATGGAGGTGCATTGACTTTCACATATTAATTTATATGAAAGTCAGGTGAAAAGTCTTTGCATTTTATTATGCATGTGAAATCACATGAGGGGCCATGTGATGTGTAGATTTTAGGAAATTTCTTGTTTAGTTTCTTTTTGGTTAATATATAAGTGGGTGTTTGTGACTTTTGGAAACATTTTCACTTGATAGAAATAAATTATTCTATGAACGTGAAGTTTTGGGGAATAAAATTGTGAAAGGAATGGAGATTTTTTGTTTCAAAAGGTTTTGGTGTAGTTTATCTGAAGTTCATGATAGGGGAATGGTGTGGCATACTAGTTATACATATACAATAGAAAAGGTGAAAAAATATTTATCCAACCAAAAACATAGATTTCCATAGCTATGTAATAAACATACATAGTTTCGAATTAATCTTGTTTGTGATGAACACTCTCACACGAGAATATTATGAGTTGTCCTCCCTAATGTTTAAAAGTTAACAATGGAAGACATGTAGCAAGTAATGAATTTTTAAAAAAAATTGTAATGCAACAATAGTGGCAAGCCTCCCTAAATAGATTTTGACTTCAATTTTGTAAAGAGTCGTTAAATGTGTAATTAATAGACAAACCTATGATGACACTCTCCCCAAAAGAATTTTAAATGGGTGAAATTTGAAAACTTGTTTTTGAAAAAAATAAAATTGCCATAAATTAGAGTTAATGAAAATTTTCAAAAAAGATAAGTAACAAGTCAATAATGAGAAATGGGAGGTTAATCAAGTTGATTTGTAAGGCAAGAAATAACCAAACCCATTATTATCACTTGACTTAAGCTGGAGGACATTTGTGTTTTTAAAGTGTAATTGAAGTTCATTGGAGGAAAGTAACTAAGATTGAAAGTGATGGACCTTTAAAACCTTTCATATCTAGAGGTTTTTCAACACAAATCATGTCAAAAATGTTCACATGTATTTACAAAATAATTTTGATATATTGGGCATTAGTCAAGTTTTTTTGTCCAAAAGGTTATTTGGGAAGGCTTTGGTGAAATAAAGGGCAATGTGAAGGAAAATTAAACATTGCCCAAATCCAATACCATAATACCTTGGCCATTTCAACACATGTTTGTTGAATAATTAATTAATTTTGAAAATATGATTTCAACAAATGAAAATTCCTAAACATTCATTATTATCCTTCACAATATTTTTTGATTTGGAAGAAATAATTTTTGAAAATTTCAACATTTCTGAAAATAATATAATTAGTGTCAAATTGGCCAAGGTACTAGGGTAATGCCTTCATCTGAACGTTTTACTATGCATATAGATCACAATTGCATGGTGAGAAGATTCAGAAATGGGCTTTATGATTTTTGTAAAGCTTGCATAAAGTATAGGTGGGTTTTATGGCATAAAACTTACATAGGGTCAAACATTTTTTTGTGGTCCATAACAAGGTGTCTAAATACACCAAAGAAAACTCGCTAGGTATTTATGCATGTGTAACATATGAGGCCACAACACTTTGTGTAGAACATGTTTAGGAAAGTAAGGTGTAAACAAGCTAATACGAGTCACACCCATCACTTTGGGTAAAATTTTTGAATATTTTTTAATTAAAAATTTATTATGATCTTAAAATATTATATTATATTATTATGTAAATATATGTTTAAAGAATCTCTTTTCAAATATGTTAAGTTTAAACAATCTCCTTTAAAAAAATGCTTTTACAATGTTAAAAACATGTGTTAAAATGTTTAATGAATGATTTTGAATATTTCATTTTCATTACATTCATTTGAATTCATATTACATGTTTTCATACTATATTGACAACATATTTGTGTAAACAATTTGATCGCTTTTCACAATGAAATTAAATTTTGACCCAAAAATGTGAAACAAAACTATTTGTTACATTTAGAATGGCACCTACTAGCTTGTTTGCCCCTAGTAAGTTTATGTGTGTGGGGTGTTGATGGTTTATTAACTGAGATCATAATTGAAGTCAATCCTATTTATTCTATTGATAAATTGCCCAAATGGAGGAAGATTAATGCATGTTGGAAATGACAAGAGGTCACAAGCCACTTCCAATTACCATAATATACCTAGCTTGGTTCAATAGCAAGGTGCCTTGTATATGTGTATGTCATTGACTTTCCATTGTAAAATTAATAATATTTTACAATCTGAAATTTTAGTTTCTTGAAAATTCATGTTTATATAATCATGATTTGGGCCATATGTGACATAAAGACAATCATAAATGATGTTTAGTGATTAATTAGGAGAGGGTAGTCCTCTTTTAATTAACCATTCCAAACTAAAAATGCAACATATGGCATGTAACACAACCATATAAAATCATACATAGACAAATTCCAATGGCCAATTAAATTCAAAATTAATTGCATGATTAAAATGAGCTAGTTTTTAGTATCTATTATGTACATAGTTACATGGGATAAATTAGATGATAAATAATTATGAGTTAAAAAATCCCAAATAAGTTGGCACCAAGTTTTTTTTTGTGGCGAATTTTGGCCACCTAATGACAAAAAAAAGGGCTAGGGAATCCAACAAAGAGATTTTTGAAAAAAAATTTTTTAAAAATTCCTCATATCTCAAGAAAAAAAAGTTAGAAGTCACCAAATTTACATAGTGTGTTCCATTAAGTCACTAGAACTAGGTAGGATTCCAAAAAAAATCTACTAGTCCACTAAGACAGACACCATTCATTACTAATTAATGTTGAGGATCCTTACCGGTACACCTACTTGAGAAATTTGAAAAAAAAAACCTTGGTTGGCACTATTCAATGTTTAAAATTGGAGGTAAGTAAAGGATTCATAATCTAGTTAATATTTTTTTATGAATTGTAAAAGTTGTCACATTTGTAGGTAGGTAGGTGCACATAACCCACATAATAAAAAGTTGGGTAGAGGATTTGTAACAAAGAAGTGGACGAAGTTGTCATTTTAATAAGGAATGGGATATTATTTTAAAATAATATTTAAGGTTCGAATATTGCTTTTGTTTGAGATAACATAATTGATGGAAAAGGATTGAGGACTATTCTTTGATGTGTATGACTTTTGTTTGTTTGTGTGAGAGGGAGAAGAAAACAAAAGAAACCACCTCCTATAGCAAGGGTGTAAAAGTGTATTAGATTAAGTTTTGAGTGATAAAAAGAAACAAAGATAGGGGAGCAAGTGATAGAAGCTATATTGCACCCCTAGTAGTAAAGATGTATTGTGTATATAATCGAAATGAAGTGTTTGTTTATGTTTTATATGTATTTGTTAAGTCTATAATGAATTGAAAAACATGTTTAAAATTTTTTTGCCTTTGTGTCAGGTTGGATAGTTGTGTGGGTTAATTGTGCACAAGATGGTGTGTTCACATACCAAGTGGGGTAAATAAAGCTACAACTACTCCCAAGCACCAATTGTAAATAAGAAAAATTGAGTTTTGTGTTCATAAAGATGTCTATTGCAACATTGGACCACTCCTAGTGCATGATCTTTCATGAGGTCCACGATTCTTATAACATTATCATTGTATTTTATTCTTGCTTGGGATGTAATTATTATAATCATGTTCATGAAGCAAAAATTTGATTATATAATTTGCAAGTTGTTATTATTTATTTACTTTGCATGTATTATGTAAGGTTAATTCCTTGTTTGGTAGAGACTATAAATCCATTGACATTCCAATAAGAAGGCTCAACTTTAATTTGTACAATTATCCTTTTCAAGAAGTTGTGCCAACGAAATTGAACATATTATAATTATGAATTTTGTTTCTCACCAAGGTCATTTACTTGTATCAAAATTAACTTCTCTTAAAAGAGAACCTAAACATGGCTTGTTGAACATAAACAAGATTACATCATGTCTATTCAAAAGGTTTGAAACTAAGGTTGTATATCAAATGAATTTGCATTACACATTAACAAACTATTGAATTATATGAATCTTTCAAGCATTTGCAAAATGATTTGAACATCTCATAGCCTTATCATCCATGACAACAATATTTGTCATCAAGTTTTATTCAAGTTTTACTCCTTAGTGTTTGATTCACAAATTATGATAATGTGATTTGTATATATGAAATTATATTTACAACACAAAAAATAGTTGTCATAGCAACTTTGAGAAGGCCATATAGAGGGTGTTGCAAGCCCATATGTGCATTAGATATCTAATGTGAACTTGGACAAAAACCAACATTCTACATGTAGATACAATGTTTAGCTTTAACATATTATGATTTATGTGATTTTGGCATTAGTGTTCTACTTATTTATGACAATAAAACTAAACAATATCGTCAATCCAACCTTTTAGTTAGTATGTGGAAACACTAACCTTAAAACCACTATCATTCCAAGTATGTATATAAAATGATTAATGAAATGATTGGAAATGTGAATGTAAGGTTCAAATCAATAACAAAATAATTCAAATGAATGTGTCTTCCTAGTAAATAAGTTGGTAAGTTTGTGAAGACAAATCATAAGTTTTTGTTTCAAAAAAATGTAAAGTTATAGGACATTGTGAATGGATTGTGGGTCATTAATAAAGAACAATTTTGTGAATTTTACGAAAAACACCATTGAAAAGTTATGAAATCCACATGTAATGAATTAAATGGTTTCGTGAGCAATGATTAGTGCAGGTAACATTAGTAGAGAAACTATCGTTCATGACTATTCTTTGCAACTAGTTTTTAATTGCAAGTGACATTTATGATTAAGAAACTATTTAGTAACAAACAACAAGTCACCAACAACCATTAGTTGTTGATGACAAATAATTCTTTTTCATTGTAAAATACATGTATGCTAATCATATATACATATCTAAATGTGTTCTTATGGCTATATTTACAATTATGATGTAACTACAACATGCACCAATGCAAATTTGACACGTGACAACCAAACAATTGTCCATAAGATGACACATGGCATCATCTAGGTTTTTAAATGTATTTTAATGAATAAAACTTACTTTTTTCTTACCATCCACTACTTGTCATGTGGCAACCTAACAATAATCGCAAAAGACACATAACCACTATGACAAAATGGGGTGATTAAGTTACAATTGGCCTTGCAACTTGGTTTTTGAATTGTAATGACCATTTGCAATTCATTGCAACTTAGAATACTTTTACATGTGCAAATGCTATTGGACAAGTCGCATGAATTGCAATGGATGCAACTCATCGTATGTGAAATTGTATACCTATGCATCTTGTGCAACTCAATTACAATTATGTAGAAACAACTATTTTGCAATTACCATGGTTACATCATGCTAGTGTTACTTTTCATCAATCCATCAAAATTTTGTCACATGGCAACGTGGGGATTTTTGGGTAAAACTTATTTTCTTTTTAAAATATAGATTTTCACCATCCATCATGATTATTCATGTTATATGGTCTTATTGTGACATGTGGCGCAGTCAAAAGTTGCCATGTGGCATATTAATTGAATTTTGAGTTTTTTAAAAACATCTATTTAAATAGCCTAAGTAGGTTGATACATAAGCATACGTAGGTAGGTTAGTAGGTCCTACTTACGTACCTAGGTATATAGGTAAAATTAGGTAGGTAGGTAAAACTAGATAGGTATGACATATTTACATACCATTTCATCTATTTATAGATAAGTAGGTAAAAAAGTAGGACTAATTATTTACTTACCAAGGTAAACAAGTAGGTAGGAAGGTAGAAGGATAAACAAATTAAAAAGTAACCATGTAAATATTTTTATTTGATTTTATGTTTTTCTTAAGGTTAAATTTGTTTGAACTCATCCCAAATTGGGACATGTATTGTAATTTGAACACTAAAAAAAAAACACCTTATTTACATAGTTTGTGAAATGAGATTCAAGGATAAAACATGTGGGTTAAATTTTTTAATTGCACATTAGTTGCAAATTTGATTGCAACTAGAAAACAAAATCTCCCACATTCCTTGTGTTTGTTTTATTTTCTTAATTTGTACAATTAAATCAGTATTTATATGATAATAATATATGTGAATTAATTATCAATAATTAATTATTAAAATTAAATAATTGATGAATGATCTGAATTAGATTGATTAATTAAGATTAATGTTTAATTAATCAATTTAATTAATCAGTTAATAATAATTAAGTAAATTACATATAATATTTTTAAATATTTAATAAAATATTTTAAATTAATTCATTATTAAGGACTAAAATTGATTTAAGATAGAATACATAATTTCAGATAATTAATTATCTGAAATTTTGTCTTCATAATTAATTATTTGACCTTTAATATTAGTATTAATTAGTTTAATTTTAAAATTATTATTAAATTAATTATTTGATTCACTTTAAAAATTAATTGTTTAAATTAAAGTGATTAGTTTAGATTAACTATTAAATATTAATTAATATGTAATAGTTAAAATTTTATTGAAAAACGAATTCATTATTAGATATTAAAGATTAATATGAATTCATTTAGTTATTAACTTATTAATGGTTGAACAATAGTCACAAAATAATGAAAAATAATGCTTTTATAATAGCAACATGTATAATGGCACAAGTTGTAATGTAGTTGCCATAAGCAACTGAAATATAACTTGACCACAAATCAAATATGATTGACTACGTTTATATCATGATGTGTACATCACACTCTATAGGTGTCCCATTTGCCATTATGTTGCAATTACAATATATATATTTATTTTGACTTAATTTTTTGTTTATTAATTGCTCATATTTTCATGTTTTAGTTGTAGTGTAGTTGTACATTAGTTATTTTGGAGCATTAATTATAAGGCAATGTGGTTCCAGTGAACAAAATTTATCATAGTGAATCATCTAGGGCTAGCTTAAGACTAGGCCATTTACAATATGCCACATGGCATGTAGGCTAAGCCTAGGCCACCAAACCATAAGTTTAACCTAGGTGCTTAGATTATTGTTAAGGCCACCCGGTGAACTATCGGGTTTTGAAAGTAATGAAATAAAAGAGCAAAAGAAAAAATCTTTTTATTCTTATTGGGTAAGCAAAAAGCTTTAACACAAAAGGGACTGTCCTATTTTAGTAGGGCAACCTCATAAACCTTCTATAGGAACAAACTTGAAGCAAACATGCAACAAATAATATTTGCATATAAAAAGTCAAAATATTTTTAACCTACAAAGGAAAACAACTACACATGGAATTCTACATATAAAGGTATGGCATGAAAAAATGATTTTACTTCAAAAATTATTTTCCTGTTTAGTCCACAAAGGGATACAACCTTAAATACTTCCAAAAAAAAAAGTTAGAAACGGCGGAACATGCAATTAGCTTAATCCCCCAAAAAATCAGTCCTAAATATACACAATTTAAATCGGTAATAAAATCAATTTTGGTAAAAAGGTTTTCAATATAAGAAATTCGGTTTTGGTTTTGGTTTCAATACACATTTGGTAAAAATTCGATTTTGATAAAATCTACTTCAACATCATCCCCCTTTCTAATTAAGATTATGTCCTCATAATTACACTTTTTACATTACTCTTCCATAATTGCAGCCTTTGTTTCTTCTACCCTTGGATCTACAATTATAACAACAAGACTTGTTGTAGTGGCAACATGGATTGCAATTGGTTTTAGTTGTATCAAAATCGAAGTCCCTTCTTCCATATCGAATTCAACCATCAAGTTGGCATGCTTGTCCTTGATCATTGTGCCAAAAAACATTTGATTAGTTGTTTCACTAAAAGTGGCTGTAACTTTTGCAAGCGCAAAGGCTGAAATAGGTGTAGTACATTTGGTTTCGTCAAAATTGTTTACACCACCGAAGAAAATCCCAGTACCAAAAACTATTTCCGATCCAATAGGTCGCAATTCTAGTGCAATTACCAAATCCACCTCCATCTTTCGACCTTCATTTTGTTCCTCACTTCCATGCATACCAAATTTGGATGCAAATCCAAAATGGGTTTGTGTTTCACTAGGTTTAAAAGGGAGCATCACTAGATGTGGCATCATTCATCAAGGTAGGTCTCCAAGCAAAGCTAGTACAACTTTTCGTCCTTTCGATAGGACTCAAATGCCTTTTGGATAATTTTGTGGACTTGTTCCTTGTACAACTCCCATTATTCGGCTAGACTTCCTTTGCTCCTTTTTTGATAAATTAGAAGTTCAGCCTTAATAAAGGCATCCTCCATCTTTACATTGTCAAATTCCTCCATCCAATAGTGGTAAAAGTATGCAAGTTTCGCCCTTTGCTTTAATGCCTTCATCTCTTTTACTAACGCATCCAATTCTTATTGAATCACATTAGGATTCTTCTGAACCTTTTCCAAATCTTGTTATAGTAACCATATTTTTCAAGTTGACTTCTACAATTCCAGTTGTTGCTTTTGTGTGGTTTTAGTAAGCGATTCATTTTGACCCTCCAACCACTTTACCTTCCTTTTGGCTGAAACAAGTAATTTTTTGGTAAGGGTCAAAGACTGCTCCACCACCTTCTAGTTTGCCTACTTTAGCTCCAAAACATGCTTGAGCTTGGCATGTTTCAAAACAATGGAACCCAATGTTTTACTAATTTCGCTAAGGTGCTTGTGGAGATTTGGTAATTCGTTTTGGTAGTTGGAGTTTCGATTTCGAACTCTTAAACCCTCTTCTTCATGCCTTCCAAATTATGCACTCAGTTTGCAAATGTTGTATGGTTAGACTGTCCTATTAGTTGGTCTTTTACAACTACAACAACTAGCCTTTCAAGTATGCTACCTCCTATAAGTTCTTATGCAACACTTCCTCTGCAACATCCTTTTTAGTTATGGCCAATCGAAAAGTTGTTGAGATGTTATCACTAGTAGAAATTGGCCAAAATGTAACCACTCTATTTGTGACTACATTTGACTATTAGTTATTTACAATTACATTTAGACGTTTTTGCAACTATTTCTTATGTTGGTCATATTTGTAACTACATTACAACTACTTTGCGATTATTTTGGTGTTCATCTTTCCATGTGAACAACATTTTGTTTGGTTTTCATCTAAGAAAAATAATTCATGTCCCATTAGTTGCAAATGTAACCAATTTAATTGCAACCATATGAATATACAAAGGTATTTTTTTTGAATTCTAAGGAAAATAGTTGGGTGTATTAGGATTTATAAATGTATATTTTGAATGTATATGAACAACCATATTACAATTTTATCCAAACCATCTTATTATAATAATAAAAATGATTACAAATGAAATTTATTATTAAGTATTATTAATATTAATTAAATGTAATAAAAAACTAAATTTCAATATTATCCTTCACTATTTTTTAAAATAATAATATTTTATTACATAATGATGATGATGATACTGATGATGATATTAAAATGATAGGAAAAATAATTATATAATTACTAAAATAAATCATAATAGCTTTAACAAATGACAAAATAATAATAATAACTAACCTAAGCTAGCTACAAATTACATTATTATTATTATTATTATAAGTAATCAATTATGAAACATTACTATTATAATAATTACCAAGACTATTAATATATAGTTTTAAGTTTTTATATTTCAAATTTATAATTAATATTAATTAATTATTAAAAAATTATAATCAATTACTGATATATATTTTTATTTTCATTTTTATTATTTTATTATTTTATAATAATTAATGTAGTAGTTAGAATGGAAATCTAATAAATTATTATTCAAATGCAGAAATTATTTTTGTAGGAAAAATATACTTATAAAAAATATAAAATATTTATTGTAATATTTCATAAATAGCTATAATGAATGAAGTAATAATATGAATAATAAAAATAAAATAGTTAACCTTGGCTACTAACTAACTACAATAATAATTCAATTCATGTTATTATTATTATTAAATATTTACATTTATATTTATTATGAACTATAAAAATGAAAATAATAATGGGAATAAATATAATAAATAATTAGCCAAACTAGGTTTTAATTATATTATTAGATTAAAAGAAACTAGTACTCAATTATTATAATTTATAATTTATAATTACTGAATATTTCAGTTATTATATTAATTTATTTGGTTATGAAATAGTAATTACTTAGCTATTAATAATTAGCTAATTATTTCAATATTAACCAATTATTAGTTAAATAAATTGATCAATAGAGCATTATAGTTAATATATAATTAAAATTAAATATTATTACTTTTTATCTTGGTAATAAATGAAGTAATATTGAATAATAACTAATAATATAAGTAATTCAATAATCATAATACATTGATGACGATTACTATAAATAATTAATTAGTTGGATAATTTATAAAGTGAATTAGTTAGTTTCTAGTGTAGTTGTTAATTAATTAATCAAAATTTTTATTAAATTATTTTTCTATATTTTATTCATTAAATAATTAGTAATTTTATTAGTTAATTAGTTAATTAATTAATTAATTAGTAGCTAATTAGTTAGCTAGTTAGTTGTCATTTACTTATTTGTTTATATACTTTTCAAGATGAGAATGAAAGCCAAAACATATGGGATAAATTTTTTAGTTATAAGTCATCCAAAATTCATTATTGTTTACAACTAGTGTCAATGTGACTTGTCCAATGCAACTATTAAGATTTTATTTGTAAATGTTGCTTGCAATTAAAAATTAGTCACAGTGACCAGTTGCAAAATGGCCATTTTCTACTAGTGTACCCACTGTTTGGGCAAATTCTTTCAACCAAAGTAAGTGGTCCTCTAAACTTTTTAGTGAAGACAAAACCAAAGGAACTAAAACACTTTTGGTTTCGATTGGTGGAGGAAAAAATTCACCACGTATCGAAGATGAGGTATTAGGAAGGTGACATTCCTTAGTTGCCTTGCCTTAACTCTGTGCATGGTGGGTTTCATCCAAATGCTCCAATTCTACCATATGACTGGTTAGAATACGGGTAGGAATTTTTTTTTTATTAAAATGTGAATTACTTGTTGGTATTAAGTATTCCATTGGCATTAAAGGATAAAGGCCATAGATTAGTTGAAATGGTGTGTATCTAGTGGTTACCTTGAATGTTGTGCAATAAGCATACATAACCATGTGTGGGTGTTCATCCTAATCGATGTAATTCTCATTCACCAACTTAGTAGGCAATGAACCAATGACTTTGTTGGTGGATTTTGCATGTCCACTACCTTGCGGGTAATAAGTGGTTGAGGTCATATGTTGTAACAAAAAATGACTTATAAGAATTTCAATGGCATTGTTGATAAAGTGGGTGCCCTGATCATTTACCAAAGTAAGCGAACAACCAAATCGTGCAATAATGAATTTGTAGATGAATTTTGCTATCATAGCTGATGTATTTGAGCGTAGTGCCTTTGCTTCCATCCACTTGGTGATGTAGTCGATAGCTACTAGAATGTACTTGTTTTCGATATACTTACTCATGGGTTTATTTGGGTTAACAAAATCCAATCCCCATTTCATGAAAAAAATTATTGGTAAAAAAATTACCAGTTTTGTTATGTTGCTCTATATTAAATTCCCTATTCATTAACAATTGTCACAAGCTTGGCAATATTGTGAACATCTTTTGTTGGCCGCTAATATTTCACATCCAAGATTTTGCAAACTATGATTTCAGATGAGAAATGTCCACCATCGATTCTTTCGTGCATTTCTTGTAACATTATGGGGATTTCCAAGTCTTGAAGGCAACACTTCAAAACTTGGTCTTGACCTTGACGATATAATTTGCCTTGCAGCAAAGAAAAATGTAAAGCTTTTAAAACTAGCTTTTTCTTTGCTCCTAGTTGTATTGAACCGAAAATTTTGTAGTAGTGAGGTATTCGAAAATTTCCTAGAACCACACTAGTTGTAAGAGAAAAAATGAAAAGTTCGTTGTTTGATCCTTTTGTGAAATCATACATTCAGGATAAGGCATCCACCATAGATTTAAATCTCCCCGGTTTATAAATTACCAAAAAATATTCTCTAAGAAGAGAAGTAGCCATCTTGATATCATGCTAAAACTTGGGGTTTTTGGACCAAGTATAATCCCAGTTTATAAATTACCAAAAAATATTCTCTGAGAAGAGAAGTAGCCATCTTGATATCATGCTAAAACTTGGGGTTTTTGGACCAAGTATAATAACACCATATGGTCCACATAGAAGCTGAATTCGTCACCCAACAAGTAATGATGGAATTTATGGAATGCATACACCATTGCGAATGCCTCCCTTTTAGTCGTTACATAATTTTGATTAGTGTTGTTGAGCAATTACGATGCATAGGTAATCATTTGGTCACATTTTTTGGTAAGGTTCTAAACCAACATAGCCCCAACAAGAAAATTAGAAGCATTTGTGTGAACATGAAACTTGATGAGGTGAAATCAAAATTGGTGCATCCATGTATTGTTGTTTGATTTTTTCCCAAGCTTATTAGCATTCTGTTGTCCATTTGAAATCTTTTATGTTCTATAATAGCTTGGTAATGGGAGCCATAATTAAAACAAAGTCCTTGATGAAACACCTACAATGTTGTGCCATGCCATTAAAAACTTGAATGTCCTTAGGTGTTTTCAGTGTAGGCATGTGAACAACAACCAAAAATTTCTTCAAATATGATAGTTTGCCTTCCTTGGATACCACATATCCCAATATAACACATGAATGCACCAAAAACATGCATTTTTCAAGGTTCAAGCTTATATCAAATTCTCTACATTTATCAAAACATAGTTGTAACTTTAGTAAATGAGTGTCCAAATTACTAAACATGCTGAAGTCATCCAAGAATAGTTTTATCAGCATTCCAAGATAGTCCTTGAAAGTTGTATTCACTGCCCATTGATAAGTTGGTGGAGCATTCTTGAGCCCAAATGGCATGATTACCCAAACGAAACTTCCCCAATTGGTGATGAATGTAGTCTTGTACCTATCTTCAAGGGCGATCGTGAATTGATGATAACCGAAAAATCAATCCAAAAATGAATAGACCTCATGCCTCGCCACTTCATCCAATACTTCTTAAATAAAGGGTAAATGATATGGATCCCTTGTGGTAGCAACATTTAGTCATCGGAAATCCACGTAAATTTAGATATTGTTGTTCTTCAATACAATGACAATTGGCAATAGCCAATTAACTTCCTCCACTAGAGCAATGAAACTAACATTTAAAAGTTTGTCCAAATCATGTTTGACTACTGCAACAATTTGGGTTTGTTTAGTACTTGACTTGATGAGCAAGTGGGATAGTGGTGTTGAGTTTGATGTGATATTAAACAATTTGTGGTGGAATTCCCTTGAAGTTAGTATAATTCCATGCAAAAATGCCCTTATACCCCTTGAACAATGTTTTGATATTTGTGGCAATTGGTCGAGCCAATGTTACATTCAATTTAATTGTTTGAAGATTTTCGATAGTCTCCAAATTGTGTAGTCATACTTGGTGATATTTAGGTAATGTCCATTGTGCAATCTCCAACTCTTGGACTTTGATATGTGTAGGAGTAGTATCGATCGAAATTTGTCCCTCATAATGTGGAAAGTTGCATGTACGGTCCTTTGTACTAACTTCTGCAGCGAAAATTATAGCAATGACAATTTTTGGTTTTGGTAATGTGATAATCTCAAGCATAAATAAATTTGCTTATGTTGCTAAGAGTATTTTTTCTTTTTTGTTTGTGACTCCTTCCATCAAATCGTAACATTGCAAAACCTTGGGACATTTGGTATTGTTATCTAAATGTTTGGTGATAGCGATGGTTCACACTGTGCCATTGCTTTCAATTATGATTAGGGTAAAACCTTGGGACATTTGGTATTGTTATCTAAATGTTTGGTGATAGCGATGGTTCACATCGTGCCATTGCTTTCAATTATGATTAGGTTACTTCCCAAATCATGAATAACACGTGCATTACACAACCATGGTCAACTTAATAACATGGAATAATTGGAATCCAAAACATTGTTATTCATTATTGTGAATGTTGCAATGTAAGTAATCCCATGAACATGGATTTTGAGGTCCTTGATGAGTTCAATTGGTTTGGTGATGGTTTGATCCGCCATCCAGAGTGTGTATGGTGCTAGTTTAGGACTAGGAAGCCCTAGTTGTTTCCATAGTTCCTTTGTCATGATGTTCATGCTGAATCTTCCATCCAATAGGACGTCCTCAACCATACTTTTTTCCCACTTGAACCTATATCACAACCATGTGAAGATCAATTGTCACCGAGGCGATAATTGGATTAAGTCCTAACATGGTGACTGTTCTTCTTCTAGGGGCAAATTAGGTAGCAACATATTGTGTTAAATCTAGAGCGTTCCCAAACAGTTGGCCCAAAGTAAAATTATGTTTATTTTCTAATAGTTAATGGGTGATATCCTCCAAAACTGATTTTTTTATAGTTAGCCTGGTATTTTCGATAAATTCAATGACGCCAATATTTCTAGTAAAGTCGATAAAATCAGTAGCACCGGTAGATCCAGTAGCACTAGTAGATCTAGTGGATTTAAAAAATTGATTTTCAATATTTAAACCGAAATTTCTGGTGAGATTGGATTTAACTATAGAGTGTATATTGGCTTTAGGTGGCTCCTTTTGTTGTGTGTCCTTAATGGTTTTTTCAACGAACATTGAAGTTTTTCTTTTTCTTGCCAATTAGCCAAGCTCTTGTTCTTGAGAGGTTCTTTCTCCTTGAATACCACATTTTCAGGTATTTGATTACGGGTGGTTATTGCCAAAACCATGTTAATAGCAACATCATCCTTCTTAGGTGTAACCATTGTTGCCTTTAATTAATCTAGCTCAAGTGCTAAAAACTAGAAAATCCTAACTTGAGGTGTTGAAAGTTTTCGATGTTTGTATTTCGTGTAAAGGTTTTTGACCTTTGGTTTTTGAGTGGAGCTTCTTCAAGCAAAGCTTACAAGCATTGAGTTGAGGTTTTTGAGGATGGTGGTTGTCAAGTAGAAGTTTTTTGGTGAAGGTGTGGGTATGGAGAAGCTTGGGCATACGAAGACTAGCCAACCCAAGTTCACTTGATGAAGATGGTTGTAAATTTAATTAGAAGAACACAACATATTAAGATAAACTTTTATTCAAGGAAATTGTGCATTACCCTTTATGGGGTTTAAATTTAATCAAAAAACCATTAAGTAAGTTTTTTGGGGGTATGGATTTAATTTAGGAATTGTGCAATAGTCTTTTTAGGGTTTGAATTTAACTTGGAACCTTTAATGAAGCTTGGGGTGTGTTTTTAACTTGGAAACTTTTCATTAGCTTATTTGGGTTTTAGATCTAATTGGGAAATTTTAAGTAAACTCTTTGGGGTTTGCATTTAACTTGAAAACTTTACATGTTGTGACCTTAATTTGAGTTTATGACCAATGCTAAAACATGGGAATGAGAATGAACTAAGAAAGTGTTTCAGGTTTTAAACACACTCCCACAAGTGTGCAAGAGTGCAAAGAAATGCATCCAAAGCAAACCTTGATGAGAAGCATTTTGGGAATTGTAGTCCAAATCTTTGGGACATGTAGTAAACATGGTTGAAAGGGTTTTGAAACATAAATATTAAAAGTGAGTTCATATTTTCCATTTAGAGTTGTGAAATAGGGGTTAAATGGCCAGAAGAATGACCAATAGTCAAATTTATAATTTAATTCTTAACCACCAAAACCTAGGAAACATGGGTCAAATATCATTTGAATTGAACATGTGATATGATGATGACATTTTTTTTTAAGGCAATAATTTTTATTTTGAAAGCTCTTCAATCAAATCTTTTTTGCGAGAATTATGAGCCCACAAAATTGCAATACTCATAATTTAGTAAAATTCAGATTTTTTTCTTTGAATTTTTTTGGCATTTTGATGTAATCACACCATTGGTCAATGTATATTATAAGAGAGAAGGTGGTGGCTTTTCTCTAAGTTTGGGTCATGGTGTGTTTTCTAAGTTTGATTTGTCCATACACCATTTTGGCTCCAACTTGCATTAATCCCTTTATTTTTAGGTTTGTGCAAGTTAATCTCACCTTGAATTCTTATTTGTGAGTTTGTTCTAATTTCATTATGAAGTTTTCATCTTTTTATTTGTGAATTTGTTGAACTTTTGATTGTGAGTTTGTTTTAATTTAATTATGAAGGTTTCACCTTCATTTTTCTCTTTGAAGTTAAGGAATGCACATTAGGTGTGCATTTCACTTTGAACTTGGGAGTTGACAATTTGTTTTACCCCAATACCACTTGATAAACGTAGGGGTGCATCACTCCATTTTTGGGGGGGGGGGTTTTATTTAACTTGGAATCTTTAATGAACCCTTTTTTGGGTTTGTGTTTAATTTGGAAAATTTGTGTTAACCTTTTTGGGTTTTGGATTTAATTTCTAAGTTTTAATGAAATTATGCATGGGTCCATATTTAAACCAAAAACATTGCATACCTTACCTTAAGGTCAGTTTCATCATTAAATAATCCCCAAAATAGTGAAATGAAATTTTGTGAAAATATGAAATTGATATGTTGAAAATCATCATAATTATCATAGGCTACACCTTGAATAATTTCATTACTCATATCAAAATATCATAGTAGATGATGAAAAAAATTGGAATTTGAAAATTAAAAAATGAACTTTTTTTTGAAAAAAATAATTATTCATTTTGTCAATGTGGAAGCTGACCCTAGGTTACAATATCCTTTTTAAGGTTTGTAGTTAATTTGGAACCTTTAATGAACCTTCTTTGGGGTTTCTGTTTAAGTTGAAAACTTCGCATTAGCTTTTTAGATTTTGGATTTATTTTTTGTATGGTTTAAGAAGCTCTACATGAGTTTGTACTTAACTTGAGAACTTTGCACATCATTTTTGGGGTTTGAATTTAACTTGGAAGTTCTAATGATTTTTTTGGGGGGTTTGTAATAGCTTGGAAAAACTATGCATTAGTTTTTTTGGGGTCTATACTCAATTCAAGAACTCTACATGTCCCTTTGGGGTTTATGATTAGCTAATTGAAAAACTTTGCATTAAATGTTTGAAGGTTTGTATTTAACTTGGAAGTTTTAATAACTTTCTTTAGGGTTTGTATTTAATTTCGAAGTTCAAATTTTCATTAGAATCATTGCCCTTGGAAGACCAGGCATAACTTGAAAAAGAAGCTATGGAACACAAGAAAAAATCCTAAACAAAATCTAAAGGAAAAAAACAAGAAAAGAATGAAAAACCCTATAAACAAAAGAAGAAAAAAATGAAGAAGAATAGTAAAACTCCCCCTCCCTCCCTGCACCCCCCAGGCAAGAAATTTATTTGAGTGAAAATGAAGGGGGTTCTCACAAGTGAGAACGAAAAAACAATAACAATAAGTGAAAGAGCCCACTTATATATCGTATCTACAATTTATGTTCAAAACTAATTAATTCCGAAAAGAACCAAATGAAAAAAAGAAAAAAAATCAGAAAAAATTGTTGAAATTTAAAAAAAAATCAAATCCAGTTCAAAACACAAGATATCTTTGAAATTTATTTTTAGACTTAGCATACTTAAAAAATATTGTTGAAATTCTGAAATATTCAGTTTGGGATGTCAAACCCCCTTTTGTTTTTCTTAAAAAAAAAACTATTTCAGCAAAATTTGTTGAACTTGAGTTGTAGGTATGATAGTTTCATGTTTAAAAATTTTTTTTTTTAAAGAAAAAAGACTTAAAAAGTCGTCCTATGTAATCCATGGTGCAAACCTTAAAAAAATTTCTCAAGTAAATTTTTTTATGTGATCTCTTATTTTCATCATTGGTCCGCAGTTTTCAGATTTTGTCACAGGTTTAATGACTTTACACGGAACCAAAAACAAGGGATCAAACTATGACAGGGGATGAGACTGGGCATGGGACTGGGGAGGACTTTACGAATAACTTTATTATGTAAGGCAATTTTTAACACCCCCCCCACCCCCCCGCCCCCCCAAAATCCATTTGTGTAATGTTGATAAACTAAATAATATTTTGTAACATTTATTTCATATAATAATGTAAACAACTGAAAATCCCAGAAGAAGAACAAGTAAAGAAAAATAAAATGAAAAAGGAATAAAAGAAAAAAAAATTGCTGGACAAAAACCATAGGTGCGAATCTATCCCTGTAACCATAGGGTTGAAAATTGACCCGAGTTAGGTTTCAAGGAAGCTCGAGCGCAACAAAGAACGAAGTGCTCTCTCATGCCATTGTCGCTCGCGTGGGGCGGGTTGTCTCTCGCGCTTCTGCCGCTCTTTTCTCATGCATTCTCCCATCTCTGCTCTTCACGGATGTCTGAAGTAATGCGCGTCTCGTGAAGCACCGTGTCATTTCGGCATTTCAGCGAAAAAGTTCGCAATTTGGTGCCGTTTTGCGAGAGTTGTGAAGGGTCCAGGAGGAAGGGTTTGAGGCAGGGGGGAAGGCCGTGTTCGGCTTCTTGGAGCTTTTGCCAGATAGCGCTTTTTTGAGGCGGGATTTTTCTTTTTTTTTCCTTCTCTTTTTGGAGTTTGGGGGGACCAGGGGAGGAGCGTCGTAGTAATAAGTTTTTTTTTTTCGTCTCTGGAGCCTCTGGTAATGGAAGAGGAGCACGAGGTTTATGGCGGAGACATTCCGGAAGAAGTGGAGGGGGAGCTGGAAGGCGATCTCGACGGACAACCTGACAATGGGAGCATCAAAACCGACGAAGTTGTGGGGGACGATGCTGCTTCTAAGGTATATATCGCTGTTTCCACCTTTTGTTATTGTTGGGAGACAAACCCTAGCTGGGTTGCGGTTTTGGAAACCCTAATTGCCGGTTGAGACCTTGACGTTGATTTCCTTTTGGTGATGTTATGTTGTTAGGAGCTAGAGGAGATGAAGAAGCGATTGAAGGAAATGGAAGAGGAAGCTGCTGCACTACGTGATATGCAAGCTAAAGTCGAGAAAGAGATGAGCGCTGTTCAAGGTATGTATGATAGGAATCTGAACGTCCAGATTACTGCATGATCTGTAGACACAAACTGTGTAACTGCTGTTGAATTAGAAGAACTCGTGGCCAAGACTAGTGAGGCATCAGCACATTTTGAAATGAACTCCCAACTTTCTTTTCAAAGTACTTTAGAGTGGATTCTAGGGTTGTGAACTGCAATGCATGGATGAGAAAAGTCACAGGATTATACTTTGCCAATGCAGATCCAGCAGGTGCAGCAGCAGCACTGGCAAATAAAGAGGAGGCAGATGCTCGTTCTGTTTTTGTTGGCAATGTATTTTTTCCACCCTTCTCAATTGAAACAAAGATAAGCATTCTGTGTTTGTGCAACAAAATGTAGACAGGTTGGTTGATAGAATGGCAGTTATGGTTTGAATGCCATGTTTCATTACCTTTTGTGATTTGGAACAAGGGACAAAGAGCATTGATTGTTAACTATTTGATTCTGATTATTTTCTAGGTGGATTATTCTTGCACTCCTGAAGAGGTGCAGCAACATTTCCAATCATGTGGTACGGTGAACCGAGTTACAATCCTTACAGACAAATTTGGACAGCCAAAGGGGTCAGAGCTCTTAAACCCTTCAAACATTTTTATTTCCTGTGTATGTTAAATAGTGAAGATCGAAGAGATTTTCCATCCAAAAGTAGAGTTCAGATTCTGAACTGCTGGTTACTGTGTTCTACCCTCTAAGTTCTTTTGAACTTTTAGATACTTTGCATGTGATCACTTGCAAGTATCAATTTGCACCTTCTTGCTGAAGGTTACTCCACACTGCTGTGGTGGCTGAGGACCATCATATATTTGTTTTATATTTTTTGACCAGAACCATATGTTGGTTCTGGTTCTGGGCCTTAAACCTTCATTCAGTGTGTAACTTTTTTGAAATTGCAGATATGCTTATGTGGAGTTTTTGGAGGTTGAAGCAGTACAGAATGCTGTACTTCTTAGTGAATCTGAATTACATGCTCGCCAACTCAAGGTTTTGACCTCTATGTGCATCAGAAATTTCTCTGCATTTTTAGTTTCACAGCGAGTTACTTTTCTTAGGAGTGTTGCTTTTTTTGAACTTTTCACCCTGCATTTATACCAGAGTTTGTCATGTATTTACAACTGAATAGCAGGGCCTGATCCCTTAGGGTCTTGGGATGCCAATTCTGTCCCTTCAAGTCTTTTGAGCTTATGGTCTCTTGCCCTTCATATTATGTTGCCAAACTGGGGCATTTGAGAATCTTATCTTTGGAGCTATTTTTATGCCACAACCCAGCCATCTGTGGAAAAAGTAACCTCCTTGACTGGCTATGGCTGATACTGGTGTACTTCTTGGTTATTAGCTGCTTGGTATGCTTGGTAATACCACCAATACTGTTTTGTGAATCATTAAAGGTGTGTGAAGAACTTCAGTTGGGAAACAGGGTGCTGAAGAAGGTTTGTTGGGTTGTGACATGGATTCAGGTGACACCAAAGAGGACAAATGTTCCAGGAATGAAGGCTTTCCGAGGTGGCCGATTCAATCCCTATTATGGGTACCCTGCCAGGAGGCCCTATCCACCTCCTTATGGGTATGCTCCCTACGGTTACGGGTGGGTATCCCCTATGGATTTCCATTTCTGACACATGCTGTTGCATATTTTATGTCCTAATTTTTGTTTTCTGTGTCTGTTTCCTGGGTGCTTCATGTTACAGTGGTTAGGGTCATGTGATGCTTTAATATCTTTCCTATTGGCAACTGATTGGCTTCTCTATCCTCATGTGCCTGGTGATTAGGATTTGGTTTGTAGGCTTTTGGATGTTGTTAAGAGACCCATTGAGGATGTGTGAGGAGGCAACGTGTGCTCACTTAGCAAAGATGAGGAGTTTTACTCTGACATAATCAAAGCATGTTTGCTTATTAAAACTAGTATGAAAGAATTTTGGTGGTTGGAATGATTGTATCTATCCTTAAAATAGTAAATGTATACTCTGCAGGAAAGCACCAAGATTCAGGCGGCCGATGCGCTACAGGCCTTATTACTAGAGGTTATAACTCTTCTGGTTGTTCGAAATTCCAGCTACTGGTGATTGCTGACTATGACTTAACACCCTGTTGGTAGGAGATGGTCGATTTGATTTTAGGCTGTGATAGTGAGGCTGTTTTGATCAACAACATTCTCATCATGCTCCCACTCGTCATGTCTGCATTGGAGACCCCAGTGCAGGGGTTTCCCATGTTTGGGACATGTGTTTTTCAATGACAACTTGTTACTTCTGAGAGGGCACTCCTAGTGTTTATGTGCCAGCAACTTGCTCAGCATAGGTTCAAATGTGGACTGGATTTCCACGAGTAAGAATGACAAGATTGTCATATTTTATGAGTATTTGGAGTCTGCAACATTTTCACTGATTGGTTGACATTTTCTGGCATAGTTCTCCATGGTTATTCTGATGTGAACAAGGGATAATAGGTACTGGTTCAATCCCTCTCTGTAGTGTATACTGGGCACAATTGCTACCTGATACCTGCCTGATCACTTCTGCTATTGTCACATTGGCAACTTTGCTAGCTTTGAGTACATGCCAAACCAAAGCTCTCTGAGCCAGAGCTTTGATCTCAGGAATTGATCAGCACCCGAGAACCCTCACAAGGTGGTGGTGGTGCTGCATACTCTAGGGTGGATTGCAAAGTGCAGAAAGACAATTAGTATGAGGTCAATAGAATGTTTAAGAACTCATATGTTTGTATTGCCAAGCCATTTTTATAATAGCAAATGGCAGTAAAATCTAGAAGGACTTGAAGAGCATAAGGTAAAAATCTTGTTCATGATAATTAGTTTAATGAACACAAATTAAATGCCAAAGGCAGATGTTATATTTTAATAGTTAGAGCATCTCACTAACACATTGCATGACATGTTTTGAATGAAGAAAAGTAAAACTTTGCTTGACAAGCTTAGTGAAATGGTTGTGGTTTAGCAATTTTTCTCAATATATAGAGCCCAATTTTTGCACTTTACATATCCAGCAAATTATTTACTGAAACTGCAAGAAGATTTGGTACAGTTTTATTCCTGTTTGCAGCTCTAGATTATCTTTGAATGTGAAGTTTTGCAGAGATCAACTGGAATGGGTTTGCAATGTCCTGAATACTAATCTGGTGCACAGCTAGCTCTAGGTCAGCTTCATGTGAAGCCTTACAGGGGTGAAGAAGCCTTGCAGGGATGAATCAGTGATGGGTTTGCAAAAGAAGAATATACTACACTAATGCAGAGGCTCTAGATCATAGATCTTCATGTGAAGCTTTGCACAGAATCAGTGGGAACATTCGGCAATGAAGAATATACTAATCCAGTATAGCTCTAGAAGAGATTCTTCATGTATTTGATGAAGCCACCTTTGCAGCAGATTAGAATCCGTGGGTTTGCAGTGTTCACAATACAGCTACTCTGGTCATGTAGCTCTAGATCTTTCAAGTGAAGTTCATGCTTTGCAGCAGAGAATGATGAATGGGTAATTTGCAATGAAGAACACTAGAATTTAGATATGCATGGGCAGTTGCTGTAAGCTGCTCAATCAGCGTCTTCAGCTGCTACTTCAAGGACTTAGTTTATAAGAGATGCAGCACTCTCCCTGCATGATGAGCGATTGGTCGCCCGTGAGAAGCTGCAGCTGCAGCATAAGCTGGTGGCCTTACTAGACGTCGGCTTGCCTTCGGACTGCCTGCTGGTGCCACCACTGCACGGACCAAAAAAAAAAAATCTCTTTGAGAAGTAGAAGAGGAGAAAGAAAGAAAGAAAGCACATGAGAATGTTGGTAGAATGCTGGGTCCGCATGTGTGTGATCTGATCCTCCATGCTCATCATCGACTAAGCTTAGCTTGTACCTGGGGATCGAATAGGGTAGCCAACTGCAGGCATGGGTGGCCGCGCCAGCGGGCTTGGTGCTGGAACAGAATTTGGTGAACCCAAAGGAGACGCAGTTGGCTGCTGAAATCTCATCCTAGTGAGCTGTTGTGGAGCTGGTGCAGGTGCAGGCGCGGTTGTTGTTGCTGCTGCTACTGCAATATTCTCGTAAACAAACAAGCTGAGTTTCTGTCCCTGTAAACAGTGACCGGGAATCGCACATGCGAAGTAGTATTGTCCAGTGTTTTTCAGCGTGGCCTGATCATTTCCGATCGATCGACAAAGGCCCACAAGACTTTTAGTTCCCGCAGGTGATGACTCCCCACCACCAGCTTACTGAAGACTTCCTACTAGAGATTCAAGCTGGACTGACGTGAAGCTGCAGCTGGGTTTTGCAGAGTACGTGATCAGCATCATCCGAACAAAAGAAACAGGACTCTGTTTATAGACTTACATCGAACATGGTAATGTTGGGACCTGCCCATTCTCTGTGTTCAGCTGAGAAATTGCAAGCCGCGAAAGCATTGGCGTCGAAGAACTGGTCTATTGTGTGACCTCCATACGGCATACTGAAAACTGTGCACCGGCGTGAGTCGTCGATCATGCAGCACAAGAGATTCATGACATATGACTATTAGACTTCACATTGCTTTCTAGATCTTCACAAATCAAGTAATTCTGGATCAGCAGGTAGCTGCAGACTCGGGCCATGACAAATCTTCATCAGTGCAGCAGACTCCCTGCAAAGCGCCAATGCTCATTCTGGGAAAAAAAAATGGAAGAAAAAGAGTGTATGTCGTGGAGCTGCTTACCGAGGGTATCGTTGATCTCGATTGTCAAAGAAGCTGCCCATTCCTGGTAGTTAGGAGTCGCGTCGAGCTTTGGATCATAGTTTGTCCATCCGGAAAAACCGCCAACCATAACCGTCTTCCCACTCACTTCATTCGCACACAACAGTAAGAGCATGATCACGTGAAGAAGAAGAAGAAAGATAACACGAAATGCTCTTGCGCCGACCTGCGACGACGCCGTGCAGGCCCATCCTAAATTCCCGTGTACCTGCACAACCATTTTCGATGAGCCCGTGGGCTGGAGACTACACTATCTTCGACACTGGCGCAATTCCTTGTGGACATTAGAGCAGAAAACTCTTGTCGATTTCAGCGCAGATCCGCTCGTCAAGACAACCCCAAAAAACACGAAGCTTTTCGCGAAGTTGTTCTTGAGTCACAGGAGCTCGGCAGAGGACGCTCGCGCGACAACAGCGGCAGCAGAGCGCGCGACAATTTCGCCATGAACAAAATTGCGCGCAGCACGCGCGGTTGC
>Ga0116231_10002730_pt1 | contig 36829 bp, 26 predicted proteins | sample S1TSphgellanicum_2_FD_89695 | JGI IMG/M metagenome (GOLD analysis project Ga0116231, IMG submission 89695) | Host-associated microbial communities from peat moss isolated from Minnesota, USA - S1T2_Fd - Sphagnum magellanicum MG | ecosystem: Host-associated > Plants > Peat moss > Unclassified...
ATTTCTGCAGCTTGTGTTTCTGTTTTATTTGGCTACAATTGCAATGAACTAAAAATGGACATTTTTTTGGGGTTCCTAGATTGTCAGGGACATTCTTCCCCCCAAAATGAAGCTATTGTGTTTAGAACCATTACAGAGTATAGTAGCTTCAAGGGATTTTACCAGTGTTGCCCGGATATATGCAAAATTCTGGATATGAACCCGGATAGTACCCAGATATGCATGTAGCCATATCTGGAATTTGATTTTTTCAAATATTCATCCTTATACATATTTGGCATAAAACGGTCATGCAATAACCAATGCTCGTCCATATCCAGGCGAGAATTGCCTGTACCAGTATGCACATCTAGCCACTCATGGATGGATATGCCCGGATATATGCATATGCATATCTGATGCATAACCGATGCATTCTAGCATATGATTGGTTAGGGATTAGGGATTAGGGCTAGGGTTAGATTGAGATGGAACTCACAACGTTTAGGGTTTAGTGTTTCACACTTTGTGGAGTGCAAAGTGCAAAAATATTATTGGCAAAGCTTTGACTGTAACATGCAAAGTGCATGTCATTTATAAACCTTGGTTGGACTTATGATTTGTGATTTTTTGCAACAAAATTTGAGTGCGAAATGTTTTTTATCTTCTCGTCTTCTTTGCATGGTCATATTCTCTTCTACTTTCCTTGTTTCAAGTGCAGCTCTTCAACAATGCATCATGCTTGCAATGCTTTTGTTGAGGTGAGAGTGTGAGCATGGTTTGAAGTATGAAGTATGAACACTTTCTATGAGGTGTGAGCATGTGAGGTTAGAGGTTCCTTGGAAGTTGTTGTAGTCTCAAAGGCCTTCTCTTTCATAGATTCCACTATTTCATATGATTTATCCTTGGTTGTTTGCAATGTAGACCCAAGTCTTTCCTTGGTAGTTCCTGTAGTTTCAAAGGCCTTTTCTTTTGTAGATCCTTTTGTCTCCAATGTCTTATCCTTCATTATCTTGATAGTAGATTCTACCTTCTCTTTCGCAACTCTTGTAGTCTCAAAAGGCTTTTGTTTTGTTTCATTTACAGTTGAACCAACATTCTTTTTTGTGTCTCCAACTTTCTTTTGAGCATTTTCAACAATTTCACTAGTCTTTTACTACACAGTTCCAATGAATTGAATATCTTTCTGTTTCAGTTGTTCCAAAATTAAGCTAACATCAGAGTCATATTCCTCTTTAGCAACATCATATTGAACTTCATCTTTCCAATTTAATCATCCTTGTGTGGCTTGTCATCTGATGCTCCCAAGGTTGAAGCATCATGATCCTTGATTTGATTAGCTTTTTCTTTGGTAACTTGAGTTATCTTAGACACCTTTTGAACAACAATGTCCTTTGATTCACTTACTTTGTCCTTTGTTGCTTTCTATGAGATTAGAGGTTTCAAGTTGAAGGTCTGAGGTCATTGTGTTAGGTTTAAGGTTTGAGTTTCTGGTCACTATCTGGGTCTAAGGTTTGAGTTATGGTCACTTTGTTAGGTCTAAGGTCATTGTGTCAAGTCTGAGGTCTGACAAAACTGAAGGTATGACCTTTAAATGTCTAGGTGTTTTTTTATGAGGTCTGAGGTTTAAGGTCATAACGCTTTTTTTTTTGGCTTTGCTCTTTTGTTTAGTTTACAACTATTTTCCAAAGGGTATGTAGTAGTGGCAGCAATGGATTTGTATGTGAGGATTTCATGCCCTTGAACCGAAGTTCATGCATTTTATGGTGTAAAAATGATGATGATGATCAAGTTCTTCTTGATGCAAATATTGAAGTTGGGTTCAAGTCTTTGTGGACAAATATGGGTGCAAATTCTTTAAGGTGTATTAAAATCTTGTCACAACGTCACCTTTTTTTGTATTTTTCACCTAGTCCTTTTTTACCATGTAAAGACACATTTATGGATGATTATGATGGAATCTATAATTGTAATAGTTTAAAATATAGTCATTTTGAAAATTTTGACAACTTTTGATTCATTATTTTTTATGGGGGATCAAAATATAGGGTAAAAAAAGATTGTAATAAGGGCTAGGCCCTTTTTGTCTTGTGTGGTACACTTTAAAAGATTTTCACCCATATATCTTGCATGTGTAATTAGTTGAAACCACCCAACTTATCAAGGTAAGTATCCATCCATCCCATTTCCTGCCCCCCCCAAAAAAAGGACCCACATCGTCCCTTTCTCCTCTTTATGTGATCTTCTTCTATTACTAGGAGGAATCATATAGATGTGTAATCAAGCTTCAATCTTCTTTTTTGGCTTATAGGATGATTACCAAGTTGAAGTTCTTAGGTTCTATGCATGTTGCATCATCCTTTATCTCCCTAGTTCTTGATGTGCATGGATGATGGTGGAGTTTTCAACATGTGGAAAAAAACATATTTAGTTTTGAGTTGGTTGTTGTGGTGATTTCATTTGCTTGCTTATTATTTTTTTTGGTTTGTTTTTACCCTACAAACAACAATGTTTGTTTGTCATTGAGGAACATTTGCACTAAGGTTGTTAACATGGATTTTGCATCTTGGGTTTTTGTTTTGGTTTTTCTTTGCAGAGAACAATAGTGTCATCACCAAGGAACAATGACTCCTAGCTTGTGAATATGATGGAATTTGTTTTGTTACTTTTAGGGTTTCTTTGGGCTTTGCAAACAATAATGAATGTTGTAAGACGTAACAAAGTATTAGTAAGTTGTGTTGTTGATTGATGAATTTGGTTATTGTTATTGGGTTTTTTTTGGTTCTATAGATAACAAACAATATCGCAAAGCCAATGATGATTTCTTTTGCTCGAAGTGTTGATTGAATATGCTTGTTTACTTTTCTTTTTTGTGTTATTTTTTGTTGATATGTAGACAACAATGTCACAAAACAACTTCTTCAATTACCTAAACCCCCAACACGATCTTTCAAACCATGCCCAACACCCAATTCTTGTCACCTAATTCACATGGACTTTGTTGTTGATGGTTGATGCATTCATTAAAACTATCTTCCAATTGGAACGTCTATAGCTTTGGTGGAGATTCCAGCAATTTGGTTTGTAGCAACATTTCTACATCAACCATTGATAATGTAAGTCCTTTATATTTCATGTCTTTTCAATTTGTTTGTTGTATATATTTAGTTCAGTTTTGTACATGTGTCCATGAACCTCTTCCAATTGAATTATGAGCTTCCATGTTTTGCCTTGAACTTTTTTTGTTTTTTTGCATTTTGTTGGTTTTTAAAAGTTAGGTTGTAGTTTTGGTTTTATAGTAGTGAGCAATGGTTGAAAATGATGATGTGCAATTGGTTGAGTCCATTGGTGGTATTGATGGAACACCACTAACATCAGATGTTCAGAGTGTGCGTATGCATGGTTTTGTTGGTGTTAGTTTTATTGTTGTTGTTTCAAATCCTATTGTTGTTGTTGCTTTAAATTTTGCTATTGTTGTTTCAAATTTTCCTAAGGTTTAGATCCAAAAGTTAGCAACTATACAAGCACAAGCTATAGCTTAGAAATCACATAATCGAACTTCATTGTGTTGGGGTTTTTTTGTTGTAAATGACAACTTACCTATGGATCTTGAAAAGCTATAAATGTTGTGGTGCATTATTTGTAGAATAGAACAAGTGCTCTTGATTTATGCCAACGTTTTATTTTATGAAAAGGCCTTATTAAATATGGTAAGATTAATGGGATCACTCCCATGATGACTTATGTTGAATCTACGTATCCAAAGTTAGTTGGTTGTTGAAAGTTGGAACTTTTTGTTAGTCAGGAACTTCTTGTTGTTGTTACAAGTCATAGTTAACAATCTAGGAAGAAACGGTTTAGGCCATATGGGTGTGTAATCACATCATATTTTGGTACTACAAACCCGTACAAGAAGTCTAATGAAGCACAATAGCAGTTTTTTGAAGACTTAATCTTGTATATTTACGAGGGGTACAAGCCCCTTTCCATTTGTAACAATATTTGGTTGAGGAGGTTGGTATTATGCCTTTGCTCGCATGTTGTTTTTCCTTCTTAGGCTATGTTTGTAGAAGAAGTGTTGCTTACAATGGTAAAAGAAACCATGCAATTACATGTGTTACTAAGGCTTATTGAGGCAACAACATTATTAGTTAGTTTTGATTTCTAGATGTCCAGAGGCAGTGTGGACACCTTTGCCTTGGTAATTAATTACTTGAATGAATGTTGGATGCCCCAACATGTTATCATTGGTTTATTTGAGGTTCATGAGACCATTGGGCTTTCCATGGTAGGTCAGTTATGTTCTTTACTTGAAAAGCATGATCTAATGCATCGTATGATTACCTTTGTGAAAGATGAAGGCAACAACTTGATGTCTATGGCAACAACATTGTGTTCCATTGTTGATTGTCACCTTTTGAAACTTCAACGGGTTTGTGAAGGTATGTGTTTTGGTCACATTATGTTTAAAACTTGCCAATATGTTACTAATGATGAAAAGGTGACTACAGGTCTGAAACAAGTTAATGTGAAGGCTACCCAAGGGAACTTACAAAAGATAATCACATGGACAAAGAAGTCAAGAAAGGGAAAACAAGAATGGGAAAAGGCATGTGTTGAAAAGGGGTCGTGGCTTCAGAAACTTAAAACCCTAGTGAAGACAAGATTCTCTAGTAAGGTAATCATGTTTAAAGAGGTACTGGAAGTCAAAGAGCCCATTCTTTTGTGTTAAGGGAGGCATAAAACAATTACCTTGCAACAAAGGGTTCCTAAGGCTGAGGTATGGGTAATCGTAAAAGCACTCACATTTGTTTTGAATTATGTTGTCATTACTTGAGTGATGAACTAATCATGAGGACACTAGAAACTATTTAATGCTCTTAATACATGTATCAATTTGACATTAATTTTGGAAGTTGAGGTTGTACAAGCTACTAATGTTTTTGATGCTTTATATGCATTTGATGTTGAACTTATCATTTTTTAAAACAACATGTGGGCAGAAGTTGCTAAGGTCATCAAAACTTTTTTGCAATTTCTACAAGCCTATGATTCACATTCAGTGCACAATATATTCACCTTTATGCTTGATCCTAGGTTCAACTCTTTGAGGGTTGTGGAAAACTATGTGGGATGTGGGGCTTGTATTCATTTTGTTATAAAGTATGATGCTAATGCAATAATCCCTCTTCTAATGACTATGTTTGAGGTATTAAACCATATTGTCCAAGGATGTGCAATACAAGTTGTTGGACCTATTGTTGGATTTAATGACTCTATTGAAAAAGATAATAATATATTTGGTGTGGGCGCATCTATGGAAGAGTCATCACGTGCACTTGTTGGGGAATTGTCCTTGTTTAGGAGGTTATATGTATTACATGTGTTGATCCTTTAGCTTCGTGTTGAATTCATAAAACCCAATTCCCAAATGTTAACTTCCTTGTTAAACAAATATTAAGAATTCCAAGATCATAAATTGAAACTAAATGTGTGTTTAGTCTTGTTGGCGTGTTGATAGCTTTAAAATGTTGTAGGTTGTAGGTGGATAATTTAAACTAAATCATCACCATGATGAAGAACTAGCCTAATGGTCCTTGTCTAAATTGTTCACAACATAAGGATTTAACAAACTTTCTGAAAGTTGAATTTGTATTGGTTGAAGATAATTATGATTTGATTGAGGAATCAAATTATTCTAAGCAATTGGAACTAAATAAAAATTTATTTGGCATTGGTAAGGGGAGTTTAAAAAATTATTGTTGTTTTTGGGATTGCGAAACTTGAATGATAATTTGCATGATCTTCTTTTTGTTCCTATGTGGATGGGAAGAACACAATGTGATGTTGTGAAGGATGAGCAAAAAAAAAAATTTCAAAATGGTGAGGGTCCAGTGGTGGGTTCCAATGAAGAAAGGTTCAAATTTGGATGAACAATGTTTGTATGAAGATTGTTGGAATGGTAAATGGAAATGTAATTTAGATCCAAAATAGTGGTTCAACATTTTAATTGTTCTTTTTTCCTTTCATGCTCTAAAAAATACAAAAGCAAAAGTCAAATTAGTTTTCTTGAAAGTTTTGCTTTTTGAATTAAAGTCAATCTTGAGGCTGCTATGATGTTGAAGACATGAATAAAATATTGGTGGTTTATCAAAAAAAAATTATTATCATTTAGCTAAATGGTTCTAATATCTTTCGTGCATTTTTCATCTTTTGTGTGTCATTGTATTATTTAATGAGTTGAGTTAAGAAACAAATTATTCTTGATTTTAAAAAAATATTCACAATTAGTCATTTATTATGTCACATTTGGTGGCCATTAGATGCCTTTTTTTAATGATATATATTAATGGAAATTATTAATAAAATAGTAGTATTAAAGTAAATTTAATTAATTAAATACTTATTTGGTTTCATAAATAATTTTTTTACCATTGTTGGATTGGCATGGTGCCCCTTGTTTGAAAGTCAACCATCTTTTTTACTAATGGGAAGATTGACTTATGGCTTTCATAATCAATAATAAATTTTGTTGCACCTGGTGACTAGTAGGTGAAGCTCTCCTTTCATGGTATATAATATATATTTCCAAATGTATTTGGTGTAGTACATGGAGTGACATATTTGGATTTATAAAGAAGTCTATTGCCATTGTTGGATTGGCATGTGCCTCTTATTTGAAAGTCAATCATCTTTTTTATTAATGAAAGCTTTCATAATCAATAATAAATTATGTTGCACCTGGTGGCCACCACCTGAAACCTTCCTTTCATGGTATAAATATTTCCAAATATATTTGATGTAATAATTAACATATTTGGATCCATAAATAAGTCTATTGCCATTGTTGGATTGGCATGGTGTCCCTTGTCATATTTACTTTGACATATTTTAAAATGACATTCATGCATTAAATGATCACAAAATTGTTAAATTTGGTGGCCACTAGGTGGAGTCCACCCCAACCACCAAGATGCATAAAATCCTAAATTAAGAATTTAGTCTTACATTAATTAAATATTTTTTCATTGTATTATCATTAATCACATTATCAATGAAACTTTTGACTAATTAATAAAAGAAAATTCATTGAAGTTAGTGTTACAAATCATAAGTTTTTGTAATTACTAATCAAACTCATTGCTATGTGGCATGTCACGAGTTTAGCATGTCACTTTAACATTGCATACCATAACTTGTTATTAATCACCAAAAGTTGCAAGATTCAATAAAATTTTGTTATTACCTAATTTCGAATGATTAAAAATACATTAAAAATAAAATTTTAAAAATTTGATATTTGTGTAAAAACCATCAAGTCATGATATTGACTATAGTCGCAAAACATGATGTCACATAGCATCACAATGTCTTTTATAATTATGTAATCATTAGTATGAACATGTAGTTACAATTGTAATTGAAAAAAACAATAATCGTTTTATCAACTAGTTGCAAAACCCAAGATGTATTGTTGTGTTTAAATCCCTACTTTGAAAAATGGAACTGAATTTTTATAAAAACCTAGTTCAATTTCAATTAAAATCACGATTTAGAACTAGACCACCAATTCGATTTTGATTTAACACCTTCTAAAACTAGGGGTTGGTTCCCACCTTAGTTCTAGATCTTCAATGACATCTCCAATTTCAATACTACATAGTTCCAAAAATGAACCTCGGTCCAGGTAAGTTCCAAGTACCTGGATTCAAGACCATTGATTCTTACCTGACAATCTGGGTACCCAACTAACATTGATGAGTAGCACCTACTTCTCGAGGTTCGAGGTGGTTCGAGGTGGGTCCAACTGGTTCACTCTCATGCACGGCCCACTAAAGGTGCATCAGTCTTGGTTTCCTGCATACCAAAGTTAGTAACGTACCAAACTCACCAACATTGTCTCCCAGCAGGCTTGGACTTTGAAAGGTCGACTCCAAGCACCTACGAACGCAGCACCACACCCCGTTGTTTCCGTTTTGAGGCCATCCAGTTGGATGAATCTCAATTCTAGAACCCCTGGCACACTTCGAGATTCTAGAAGGCCAACACCTTCAACTACAACTATGGGGAGGTTAGCTGGGAACAAGAACCTAATGAAAAAAAAGTGTCAGTACTGTCCTTGCAACATCCATCCATGGTGGTGCATTCCTGGGTGCTGGTTCACTATGGCCCACCACATGTGCAAATGTGAACAGGATGATAGTTTCCCTGAACGCACGCAGGCGCCGCCTTCTTCATAACTCACTCGCTGGGCTGCAGTTTGTCTGGACGAACAGGAAATGAGAACAGAACGACTTTGGCAAAATGTTTTAAAAGAGATCCACTAGAGAATTATAAATTCAATCGTGTTGAAAACTTTGGTAATGTACTTGCAGTAGTGACATCGACACTAGATACACTAAAGTCAAGTACTCTTGTATCCCCGTGTCTTGTACCTACGAAGCATCAAAAGGTCATGGGTGGGGTGGGTGGGGCAAGATTTTCCCTGTCTATTGTCAAGTGATCATGCATGACTTTGATTGCGCAGGTTGAAATGTATAGATGATGAACTTTCCTGGTTGTTGTAAGACACAACAGTCATCTTCACCAATTTACAAAGAAGTTGCAGCTCGCTGAATTTAGGCCCTAGCTCGCTACGTCATGCCATACATAAGCTTGGTAATTGTTGGCGACTCGTAGCAGATTGGGGCGTGGCAGATTGGGATACTCATGGCGTGCGGTACCGTCTGGAACTATCCATTACAGCTGCAAAGGCGTTGTAAGGAGTTCCGGAGATTTCTCCATTTCCACCTTTTGGTGACCTATAAGAATGGCTCGCTGTCCACTCTTCTCTTCACATTCTCAGATCTGCAGTACTAGTCTCTCGAGCTCAGATACCTCTCAGTTTCCAGCTATTGCGTAATTGCTCCTGATAGCTCTTGGGACAATTGAGACAATTACTCTCTGTGGTAATCCTTCCCTGCACACAGCAGCTTCCAGCAGCTAGGGTGCTAGCACTAACTACTAGCTCGCTTTCCAAATTACACTACTGGCAACAGCTGCATCTTCAAAGTTCAAGCATGGCAATTAAGCTGGGGGCTGCTGTAGTGGTAGCTTTTGCGCTGTACTACTTATGTGCGGCATCGCTCATAGGACAAGTTGCAGCACAGAGTGGCGAAGCTACATATTACACTCCTCCATATACTCGTAAGCATAATTTCATGCAGATCAGATCATCATATATTGTGATCCATGTCATACAGTTGCGGCTTCAACTCATATAGTGTCTAGTGCAATTAGATTGATCAGTGATATTACTGTGATTCCTAAATATTAGGGATCCTGCTGATCACTTATTTCCTTGTCTGATCTTCATCTGTGTGCATGCAATATGGGATGCAGCGTCGGCTTGCTTTGGGTATGATGCGCCTCCTAGTAACGGCCTCTTCGCTGCAGCAAGTCCTGGAATCTTTCAAAATAAAGCTGCATGCGGCAACTATTACACCATCACTTGCACCGGTGCCACCAGTGGCCAACCTAACGCCTGCACCGGAAATCCAACTGTGACGGTCGAGATTATAGACCTTTGTCCTGGTTGTTCAGAGCCTGGTTTTGACCTCTCCGAAACTGCATTCACTCAGATTTCTTATGAGTCCGTCGGCCGTATCAACATCAACTACTACCAGTAACTTTCTAATCTTCCTAAATCGTCACTTACAGTGCTATATTATATCATCGTAGATATGTGCAACTAGATACATAGTTTTCAGGTACATATTACAGTATTTATACTAAACCTAGCACCCACCGTTGCACCTTCAAATATGCATTGTAAGTGGTCAGGAAACAGTTTTCTGTTAGCTTTCAGTTCTCCAGTTCATTTATCAATGAGGAAAAGTGTTCCTTTTTGGGTTTTGCAACTTGAATTTTGTAACTTCCATTCTTTCCGATTATGCAATCATTTATTTTGAGTACATATTAGTTTTGAAAGTTGCAAAACCCAATTGTAGTTTCACTCAGTTCGAAAGGTCACTTATTATTATAATAAATATAACCATAGTCATAGTCATTAGCTCAGATGAAACTGGATATTAACCCAGTTGAGGTTCATCCCCAACTGAGTCATACTGGTTATCCAGCAGTGTATGGTGTGCGATGGGTGCTTGCTCAAGGTTACATATTAATATGTTGAGGCACGTTCAACAGGAATTACAGTCACATGCAGACACCAGCTGGAATTGATCTTACTCATGTGACACTCTCTTGTACAGGGATTAGGTGGCGAGTGGGAGCTTGCACTTAATGGACGTTTGCCGATGATCAAATCCAAATTCTTGTCGCAATGCAAACTTACAACAACAGAAGGGGCTAGTAGAGTTCTTCATAAAATATTTCGGCTAGTATCACTGGGAACTGCTTAGCCTATAAGTATATGAGATTAATAAACTCTATTTTTTGTGTTTGCTTTATCATGCTCTTAACTCAATTGTAGGTTTATATCGTATAAGCCTAGTTGATTACGTGCACTACTGCAATATGAATGGGAATGATATTATATATTCTCTAACATATATATGTAATGGAACTTTTAAGTAGGGTGCAATATGGTGTTTTCTTTTTCCTGAAAATATTTGTTAGTTTTCGACCAAAAAAAAGGGGGGAAAGATTTTATTTTATTTTACTACTTTAAGTTCTGTTAATTTTGCCAAATTTCAAATATTAAGAAATTTGAAATAAAATCCCAGAGTGCATATATGTATTGGTGGTATTTTAAGATTTCTCCCCCATGTGAACAATGTGTGGTGCTCAGTTTTTACGTTTGACGATCAAGAGCTCTAATTTCCCTGCTAATTCCCTGGGGAAATTCTTTTTTGGGGATGTATTATGTGGACTCACTTGCGCAACAATCTAATGTAATTCACACAACCTAGCTAGTTACCGCTTGTTTGATAAGAGTGTCTTGCTCACTTGGTTGTCAAAAATATTGCACAAAACAAGGTTAGCAATTGCTTAGTGATATGCTTAGTAATATGCTTGTTCCTTGAGTGCATATCTCCTTTAGTGCGTATCACCTGCTAATGGAGAAAAAAGTCACATCTTGAGAGCATCGCTCAATCACGCCACTACAATCCTCACACCTGCTCTGATACCATGAAAAATATCAGAACTACCAACTACGTCAGATCTACGCACTAGATCAGACTATCCCACAGAACTGATGAAAAAGGCACTAACATCACTATATATGAAGGTCCTATCGATTATCTTATAGTTTATAGTGTCCTATATTACGGTGGATCGTTCAAGATGTAATCTCAAAGGTTAATTGAAAACCGCATGTGCACCGGCTGATAAGAAGATAATATGGGTTTATCCACTTTGATCAGATCTGATTCTTCAACAAAATGCTGCTGTATAGTGAAAAGCTCGTTCTTTACTGCAAATTCGCTCAGAACAAAACCCATGTGTGAAAAAATGTTATCATATGTTTTCTCATCTAGGGTTCAATCATGGTTGTCACTGATTTCAACACAGACAAACCTTTGAATCACGTCAGTATAGGGTCAACTTAGGTCAACCTCTAAGTCAAAAGCATTCTCGGGATGATTGGGGTAGGCTTATGGGCGACCGAAACTAAACTCGTTTCGGTTGCCATGAACGTTGTGGCATCTGAAAAAAATTAGTTGTCATACCTTATGATGATTGAAAAAAATTTCAGTCATCATAAGGTACGACAATCGAATTTTTTCGATCGTCAAACCTTTTTCCGATCTACTAATAGAAAAGCACTCACACCTAGGGCCTTGTTTCTTGCTGCTGCAGAGACAGTCACTTTCCATTTGGAGAGCTGCAAGTGCGTTCAGATTATGTAGAACTATTGGCTTTAGTAACTCTTGGAACACATACTCTCATGATTATGCAAAAAGAAAAAAGAAAAAAACAATTTCTTAACATAATACCCCAAACAATAGGTACTGTCAAAGTTTTACACTCGGACAGCTTCTCTAGTCTTGAAAAAGCAACTAGTACCTTTAACATCATCTTGTTTTTTGTGTGGACAAGTGAAATCTCAAGATTTAGGACCAAGTAGATAACATTGTGAGTTTTGATAAAGGTTGCTGCTTGGTGTTGTTGGCTAGGATAGGAAGCTCAGCTGCCTTACATACAAAGTAGATCTATAGCTTGGAGGGGCTAATTTCCTTGAAAATTATTGTGCACTGGACGTGATTTTGTACCCTGTTCTGTCACAAACTTTGAGTAGATGAGAATTCAGTTGAATAGGAGATGCACCTGGATGATATTATTTAGTTAGTTCATTGGGTTGTGAAAGCCCTAAACTTAAAATAAAATTAATTTTTAAAAAAAATGAGCAAACACCTTATTTGAATGAATATTACACATCATTTTACCCATGATCAAACCATTTACAATGTCGTTGGTTGAGTTTTTTTTAATTGTTACAAGGGTGAAAACACATTAAAGAGTTTTTCAAAAATATACTCATAAATATAACTTTTTACATTTTATAATATATTGTTTTAGACAACCATAATTTTAGATTCCATGATAATATCATTCATTTAGTTTCTTGGGTATGATAAAATAAAACTGGGTTAAAAAAATAAAAATAAAAAAACAAGTGATGAATTTTGGTACATGTTTCTACTTTGTAAAATATCAACAATCTAGACACTAATAAATCATTTTTTGGGGGGGGTCTAAAGTGACCCACCTCTACTGTGCTTTTGACTAAGAACTTTTTCTGCGCTGGGGATTCAATCATAGAGCTTGATTTGCTCAATGAAAGGTGCTTTGACTATTTGATCACGAGCTCTTTTATGAACTATTTACCCATGAATTCGTTGATGATGGGGGTGTCTCTGCAGTTCTCCTACCAAGGTGCTTTCTTTGGCCTTCCCTTTTTGTCTCCCCTGTAATGATGGTTCCTGCCATAGATCTTTTATTGGATTTTTGTGATTTAGGTGCTTTGACCTTGTAAAGCCTCTTACTTCCCCCTTCCCTTCCTGGACAAGGTAACTTAAGGAAGTGGATGAGTACCAAAAGTAAAAGGAAAACGAACTTGGTGGCTACTTGAGTTGGTAGATGCATATGAACTGTAAGCACATAGCCCACCACAGTGACCACACGTCATCCATCTTGCATCCAGGTCCGTCCTTTGGTGCGTCCTACATACTGGTTCACTCTCATAGTCCACTAAACGTGCATCTCACAGCAGGCTTGGACTTGACACTACATGTCCACAAGATAAACGGTTTTCCTGAACGCACGCAAGCAAGCCGCGGGCGTCGTCACAATTCGCTCGTGCTGCAGTTTGTTTCGACGATCAGCAAATCATAACAGAACGACTTTCACAAATGTTCTAGAGAGATCGCTAGAAAACAATTCTTGTTGAAAGTTGGGGTATTATTTACTTGCAATGTACTTGCAGAGTTGACATCGACACTAGAGTCGACTACTCATGTGTCTCCCTGTATATTGAAAAGCTGAACCATGATCTAGAGGTTGACCCGATACGGACATCTTTCCATTAGGCTGCTGATCACAGACTAATTGCACGAAGCTAGATCATAAAATAGAAATTTCCCTCTTTCATCTGTTCCGAGAGTTCCAAACATGATTCGTTCTCCATAATCTGAAGGCACATGCAGCTCTCCAAATGGAAAGCGACTGTCCGTGCGGCAGCAAGAAACAAGGCCCTAGATGTGAGTGCTTTTCCATTAGTCGGCCGTGATCACAGCACACAACAGTCATCGTCACGGATTTACAAAGAAGTTGCACCTCGCCGCAATTAGGCCTTAGCTAGCTACGTCATGCCATACATAAGCTTGGTAATTCTTCGCCGCGCGTGGCAGACTGGAGTACTCATGGCGTGCGTTGCCGTCTGGACCTATCCATTACAGCTGCAAAGGCGTTGTCTGGAGTTTCGGAGATTTCTCCATTTCCACCTTTTGATGACCTATAAGGATGGCTCGCTGTCCACTCTTTTCTTTCTCAGATCTGCAGTACTAGTCTCTCCAGTCTCAGCTACCTCTCAGTTTCCAGCGCTTCTTCTAGTCTCCAGATAGCTCTTGCAGTTGAGACAATCAATCTCTACGATAATCAATCCCTGCACACAGCTTCCAGCAGCTAGGTCGTTAGCGGTAACTATTAGCTCCCGCTCTCCAAATTCCACTACTTGCCGCAGCAGCTGCACCTTCAAAGATCAAGCATGGAAATTAAGCTGGGGGCTACTGCAATGGGAGCTTTTGCGCTGTACTACTTTTGTGCAGCATCGCTCATAGGACAAGTTGCAGCAAAGACTGGCGAAGCCACATATTACACTCCTGGCGGCCCTCGTAAGCATAGCTTCATGCAGTGAGACTGCAGGGATTCGTGCATCCGAAATCTTCTTGCCACACCCATTCACGTGATTCATGTGATTTATGTAATACAGTTCCAGCTGCTTCTGATCTAGTCGTCTAGCGCAATCAGGTTGATCAGTAATATAACTGCGATTGATAAATTATATTAGAGGTCCCGCTGATCATTCTATTCGCTTGTCCTGATCTAATTTATATGTGCATGCAACATGGGATGCAGCGTCGGCTTGCTTTAATACGAGTCCTGGTAACGGTCTTTTCGCTGCAGCAAGTCCTGATATCTTCCAAAATGGAACTGCATGTGGCAAGAATTACACCATCACTTGCACCGGTGCCACCAGTGGCCAACCTGATGCCTGCACCGGCACTCCAACTGTGACGGTCGAGATTATAGACCTGTGTCCTGGTTGTTCAGAGCCCGGATTTGACCTCTCCGAAACTGCATTCTCTCAGATTTCTTATTTGTCCGTTGGCCGTATCAACATCACCTACTAGCTATCAGTAAGTTTCTAATTTTCTTCTCATCACTTGTGCTATATAGATTACATCATCCAGCTAGCCATGTGCAACCAGATTTCTTAGATGAAACGACGCATTAACCCAGCTGAGGTTCTACTACAACTGAGCCAGACACTTAGTATCCACTAGTGGATGCTACACGCTTGTGGGTGCTGCTTCAAGGTTATAAATTTAAAATATGCAGGCCCCTTCAACAGGAATTTGTAGAGTCACATGCAGACACCAGCAAGAATTGATCATACTCCATACGTGACCCTCTCTTGTACAGGGATTAGGTGGCGAGTACTGCATGGGAGCTTGCACTTTTAATGGAGTTTGATCATGCTCAAATCCAAATTCTTGTTACAGTGCATGCTTATAACAGCAGAAGGGCTAGTAAGGTTCTTCATAAAATATTTCGACTATTATGATCACTGGGGAACTACTCATCCTAAATAGTGTATGAGATGCAAAAACTCTAGTTTTTTTTTGTTTGCTTTATCGTGCTCTTAAATCAATTGTAGGTTTATATCTAATAAACCCTTCGGATTACATGCAATACGGGAATATAAATTGAAATGATATTAGAGTTATCCTAAAGTCATGCCCTGTTGGGCCTGAGTTGCACCTCTCATTTGATGCTTCATCCCCTCCTGACTGTTGTCCGCAAAGTCATGAAATTTTATTAAATAAGGGTATGAAATACGGAGACTCAGGATTAAATGCACCAGGCTTGAGAACATTTATAGTTCCAGTACACATCCAACTACTTGATTTCATCCGTGATAATGTGTGTTCCTACTTGCGATTTTGAGAACTTACCCCCAAAAAAACAATCACAATACCAAGACCAGTGAGATCATTTTTGATAACATGGTTATGCTCAGCTTCAGTTTGTGTGTAAACTATTGTTAAAGTACACTAAACCCCCTTTAAATCCATGGCCTTGGTGATCACTTTTTTTTTTTGGGTAATACTAACAAATTGTGATTTAAACATGTATAGTCACATTTCATATAAATCTCAAATTGTGACTATAGGTCCCAAAAAAAGAAAAAATCTTACAAAACAGTTCTTTTATGCTAGAGTAAAGGTGTCAATTGATTCAATTTTTTACATGGATTATTCTAAGCTGTATTATGCATTATTAGACTTGAAGAAGGTTGTGATTTCTATCTGTTTTAATGTGACGATTTATATTGAGTTTGAGCTCCTTAACTAGTAGTTTGTGTATCTTGTCAACTAGACTTTTTAATTAAGATTTTCTGCTTTCTTGACAAATTTACATATTTTTTCGTTGGCTACACTAGGAAAGAAAAGAAAAGAAATCTTTTCAACTACATTCATTGTTGTTAGTTTGCACAATTTGAACACAAAACAACATTAATATTGATGAACTACAATTTACAAAATTTTAATATTTATCCTAGATTTCCTCCATTATAATCACACTTTACAAAAAAAAAATTACAAATATTTTGTGCTACTAACAAGTGTGATAGTGATTTTAAAAACTGATGTGTCTTACTCAAACAGATGATTACCAACAAAAATGTGTGACACAACCAAGAATGTGACTAAAATGGTCGTGATTATAAATAGGGTTTACTGTAGTTGGGGGAACTTATCCTCGAGGAGTTACAAGTCATGAGAATGAAGCTAGCCTAGACCCACAGGTCAAATTCTGCATAAGTGAATTAAAATCGAATGTGCATAAACTTCCAGGAAATTTTTGAAGAGATGTTGAATTTTTGAAGAAAACTTTAAACCCTTCCTTTGGGGAAGGAGGGTTCAACTTGTGACACCTAAACCCTCCTATCCCAAAGGAAAAAAAATCTGGGTCTCTTGGCTTCCAAGAATTTATGTTCCTAACTGTGTTCATCAGCCATTCTTGCTTACACTAATTCCCCTCTCCATGATCATGGGTGAATACTTTTTCATTCATTGAATTTAGGTGTGAACTTACTTCCCACCAAATAAAACCAAGGAATCGCAATGCTACCATCATTGACTCCATCACTTTCCATATCAAGGAGAGCTAAACTACTCAATACATGGAATAATAACTGACCTACTAGGCCACAAAGTCCCACACACATGTAATGAACTTGTGAAACATAAACACCATAAATTAGCATAGTTGAAGCCATAAATTGTCAATGAAGCAAAATTTGAACTTTAGTACAAGGGCTTTGAAGATTCCATATTGAAAATTAAAATATTCCATTATATTCTCTTTTTGATTCACAAAATTTTGTTCTTTGAGAAAAAGAAAGTTTTTCAAAATTTCAACTTTTTTACAAATAATTTAATTAGTGTTGAAGCTGCCAAGGTACTAAGGTATTGAAATTTGGTTGTTCTTTCTGATATTTGGTAGTCACATTTTGTTAATATTGTTCTTGTGCTTCTTGACAAATTGCTGAACAGATCTGGCTTTCAGTGGGACTCTTGAAAGAGCTTCCAACAGCTCTACAACAGGACAACCAGTTAACTCTTCTAAACTTTTTCCATTTCCATACCCTCCATTGTAAAGAGTGAGAAGATAAAAAACCAAAGCAGCAAAATTGAAAGCTGGTAGTAAAGTTCCAGCAATCCAATCTCCATCCGAACAAGAATTTTATTGCACTGACTAAGCACCATTTCTCTCTGGACATATATTGCTTCCCAGCACACGATGGACCTCATTTAACAGTATGTACTCAATAGACCTAAACCCCAACCCATCTATAAGTAAGAGAGAGAGAGAGAGCAAGAGAAAACCTTGATCAAAACACATGGGAAAACTCAGCAATCTTTTATTGATCAGTGTGGATCCCGGTCACTAACATGCTATGGCTCATGTATGCTACACTGGATTGATCTTCTACTTGTTTTGAAATTTGAAACCCTCCCACACATGTCACCAAGCGCTTGGGTTGTATCAATAATTTACAAAGAATTTTATTTTTCACAGATTGACCTTCCATATGGAAGAGCAATGGTGCAGATATAATTATCCTTGAAGTCTGAAACCAGAAAAACTTTAATGTCAAAGAAAGGATTCTATGACTTTACAGACTCAGAGTTAGTGTGAACTCCCAAGTGCTCCAGCTCCACCAATCCAAAGTATGGCCCACAGGATTCACAAAAGCAGAGACATGATCAGAGGTTGGGTCAAACCCACTGTCAAGCAAAGAAGCTACTGCAGTTTCATGGCTATGAACAGAGAAAGATTCACAGACTATTGACAAAGCTTAGAATTTCCACTATTAGCAAAAGGAATACATGAGCAAATAATGTAGTCACTGTGAAAATCTTTCATGCTGCTGGTGGGGTCTTCAACATGAGGTCCATCTGTATAATTTGATTGCAGACACAAGAGAAAACACATCTGAATGGATCTTGCAGTTTGTATCCTGCTGCTATAATTGTCAAATTGTGGTGATAGAAATTGGGATTTGCAACACCCAGAGTGTTTTTTGTCACAGCCTCTAAGTCTTTTCTTCCTCTGGCTTTGTGAGAGCTGGAGTCAAGCTAGCCTTGACAAGTCCTGCTGATGTCATCTTTTCCTCCTGCTGAGTTCTCCAGACTTGATGCTCTCTTGCAGATTTCTCTTCATGAGACTCGTGACTACTACTACCCTTCCCTTGTGGTCGAATTGTGCCTAGCAGAAGCTGTTCTGGATTGAGCTCACTTATCTCTGCAACAGGTGCTTTATCAGAAGAGCCTGGAGATTGTGAATCACACTCCAATTTTCCAGCAGCTGAAGATACCCGAGGAGTTTCTTGCAGGAGAGAAGTACTGGGTCGCCTCGATTGCTCAGTCCCTGGACTCAATGGAAGAAGAGGGATCATGCCTGCCTGAGATGGTTGGAGAGGAGGTGGAGAATAGGGAGTGATGAATCTCAACCATCTGTTACGAGGAAGGAAAGGTAGCATTAACCCAGCTGCAAACATCTTGAGGTTCTTGGTGATGGAGTCATCCTCATTTGACAGTTGAAGTAGCTTCCTGATCAGTGCATACCATTCATTCAATAGTTGAGCAAGGAAGCACAGAACAAGGAAAATGAGCATCAAAATTCCCACACCACAATGATCTTCAGCTGGATGTCCTCTAGCAAGCAATGCAATTGCTGCAGCAAACACCCCCATTTCACAGAGAAGCGCAATTTCCTCCACCAACTGTACACTTCTGCTTCGGAAAGGCTTCACAATCACAAGATAAACCATTTGCACTACTGTAAATGCAAATATAAGACACACTTGGCTCCATGACTTATCTGATACCGGAAAGGCACCAAAAATACATCCAAATGCTGTCCGCCTGGATAGATCTAGCAAGATGTACCCTGATTGGAAGCACCCTAGCAGCTTATAGGAACAAGATACAGGAATGACTTCATCAATTTCCTCATCGGAACTTCCAGCAGCTTGAGTTCTTCTCCTCATCAACCCAATTCTTCCACCAATCTCCCTGTGTGGATCAGGATTGAACCCATTTTCTCCATCAATCCTTACAAGTCTCGGTGGTCCCTTTCGATCTTCAATAAGCAAGCCATACCTTGGTAGAAAAGTGGTTGCCAAGCCTTCCATTCGCACCCACTTGCTTGGGTAACCTTTACCAGTCAAAAGTGCCACTAGTTTGCTGCTGGGTGGTGGTGTGGTGGGCTGAGGGTGGCTTCCATCTTCAAGGTGAGGCTTGAATCGGATCTCCTTGTACTCTACCAGTCTTCCAAAGAATACTGCAAAGGTGAGCACGAGGGCTACCGAGAGAATGAATGAAAATGGGATGGCTAGGAGTAGCACACCGACAACAATGCCTGCAACTGTGCGTCCTGTGTGCAATATGCCAGATCCCATGAATGAAAATTTCCAGACTTTGTATCACTGAACCCTAAACCCTCTACTTTCACACAAATGCACATAAGAAAGTGGATGAACATCAGCTGTTTGTGTTGAAAAAGCTTGAAACATCATCTCAAGTTTTCTTACCTCTGATAACAAAGGCACAAGCTTGGCAGATGGCAGGGCTGAAAAGAATGAGGAGAAAAATCTCAAAACGAGGGAAACTGAGAGCTCCCCGTAAAGAGGTTTTTGTTCTCCACCGCAAGTATAGTAATGTCAAGAGGTGAAGAAAGGCAAGACCTCCTCCTACAATGCTGACCCAGAACATGTTTCTCTCAAAATCTTGCCACCTGCAAGAGATAAAAAAACAGATAAGAGATCATTCAGCGATGCCACAGAAGAGAAAAAAAACCCAGGTTTTGTAATCAGTGCATCATCATGTAAACCAGTTTTGTATTCTACCATTTTCTTCTATAGCCATACAGAAGTAAATACCCTCTCTACTGACTCTATTAACTCAAATTTGAACTGATGATTTTCTTTCACATGTCAAGCAAGAAGAGAAACATTCAAGCAGCAGTAGTAGGTACTGTGACATTCATGGCTCACCCAAAGTACTTGCTCATGTCCAAACCATTTCTCAGTACTTGCAGGTATGCAACTTGGTCCTGCAGTTCAGAAAACACAAAACAAACACAATTTCTTACTTAATACAGGACTTACAGTTCTTAAACAGAGCACGTTATGAGCAAAAGACAAAAAGATAGATAGAATTGGAGGTTTTGCAATGTCAATCTCAAAAAGCAAGCTTCATGAGATTGTTGGGTCTCTGGGAAAGACCACCCAATGTCAAATTTAGGAACTTGGGAGATCCACAAAAAGAAAAGAAACAGCTGCTTATGGAGTCAAACAGAAAAGCCTTGACAGTATACCAAACTCAAACACTGAAAACCAAACTTTCTCTCACCAAAAAATATGTCTTGTACTCGCTAGATGTAAGTGCAGGTCCAAACTGTGTTGCATTGACTCCTAGCCTACGAGTTTTTCGAGATCGATTGTAGTGTTCTCTAAAGTGGGAGGCACTGAAACTCCTCCAAGGGACAGTCATGATCCGTGGAAAATATGCTCCACTTGACCTGTTTAACAACTTGTGGAAGTCATAAGAATTGGGGCTTGTTCCTCTCTGCACAAGGTGCACATGACAACAATGGGTCTTATAGGAATGCCTCTGCAAGTGCCATACATGCTCGGATCTTCATGATGCAAGCTCAAAAGAGCAATCATCTGCATACCTTAGTTTGCCTCCAGTATCTTTCTGTTGATCTTCTGATATGCAGAACTGACACATGTTTCTGAAGACATCTTTGTCTCATAGAAATTTGAGTTTCAGCCACCAAATTTCGTCTTACTTTTTCTTTCTGCTTTTGAAGAAAGACTTGATTGTTGGTGTGTAGATTGTTTCCAAAGTTAGTTACATTTGAGTCCTTATCCTTCTGCCAAGGAGTGTTGACATGGGGAATCAGCCACAGAAGACCACCTGTTGTCTCATAGTACTCAACTGGCAAGCTCACTGCCAGGAAATGTGAGAAAGCAAAAATCTGGAAATGGCCTGCCATACCCTGAGTGAAACACAAAAGTTCACAAGACTTTGTTCAGCACCCTTGTTATTGAGGAGGAGGAAAATAATTTCAAACTTCAGAAATATTTTCATGACCTGAAAACTTAGACAAATGCTATGAGAGAACATATGGTAACATTTTTTAAGACATGGGGTTTTTTTTCTCAGTGGATTTGCAGTAGAGAAAGTGCTTTTCACTGTACAGCAGCACTTCTCTCACCAGAAAATTTCTGGATGGGTATGCAGCACTAAAAGAGCCAGATGCTTGATTTGAACATGCACCAGCAGCTGCTAGAGTTGCCGAAGACACTGAAAGAGCACCTGAAGCCAAGGCTGTGAAAAGAAAGCCTGCAGTAATGAAAGACGAGATTGCCACCGAAACTACTGGTCTCATATCTGCAGAATCAGCAACCAAAAACTCATACCCTCTTCGTGTACCTGTTATAGATGCTTCCAAGCCACAGTTGTTGACCTGCATGGAACTACTTTGTTGACAAGAGAAACGCAACACTTGTGTGCTCTTCATTTCAATAGAGATTATTATGCATTCAATGTCAGATCTCTTGCAATTTGAACCATAAAAATATTTTGTCACAATTTGCAGAACTTGAAATGTATTATTAGGACTTACAGTGTCTCACTTGCAAGGTAGACGATGCAGAGTTTGTGTTTCTAGCAATATCGAGACTTTGGTTATCTGCCACAGTTACACTCACAACTTGATTTCCCATTACATGCACTACCAGAGCATAGGTGGTCTCTGAAATCTCTTCAAAACTGCCACAAAGAAAAAAGGGTGCACATCAGGATGACAAGCAAGCAAGAAAATTTGCTTTTGTGAATCTGGCCCAGCTCACACTCCTCACACAACATAGTGGTTAAAATAGTTCCAAAATGCTTGCATTTCTAGTGTTTCCATCATAGCTCTCTCTCTATAAGAGAAAAACAACAAGGCCCACTTTGAATGAGTAGCAGTGGGCTAGGGTTTACAAGTCTGCCTCCCCTGGAGGCCCACCTTTGCAGGTCTCCCCCCAAAATTGTCACACCACTGGGCTTGAACAAGAAGACAGGTTCAGTGAACTGGACCACAATGGGCAAGAAGTCATCATTTGTATGTGCACGTGATGTGCTGAACAGCTGCACTTGTGGTCTTTCAGTATCTGCCAACAAGACGAAGAAACAGCAATATTTTCAATACAGTTTCCGTTGGTTTTGTGCTAGACCTCCTGAAGCGCACCTACCATAACACGCATCACAGTGTGATGGGTGGTTTTGCATTTAAGGCTGCTGCTGCTGATGCATTCCAAGTGTGTCGCCTATCTACATGTACAAAAACTTTAGTTTTTTTGACACCAGATGCTTACCATATAAGAATGTGACATTTGTTGATTGTGTCACAGGTGTGCCATAATTAGTGACAGCAGAATTTTCCGGGAGGGTGATTGTCACAACAGCAACACTGCCAAGACTAAGAAGCTGCAAAAGGGAAGAAGTAGAAGTTACACCCAGCACACAATAGTGACATTGTTGTTTATTAGAGCTCAGACCTTGTGGCCTGACAATACTGCACCGTTCAGAAACAAACAGCATTCAAGCAGTAAAATATGAAATCTATTTCAGGACAGATTTCTCAACATCTTTTCTTGTATTTTCTGACAAATCCATAGGCGTATTTTGCAAGACAAACAAAATAAAGTCAGAAATAAATCTTTACCATGAATCCAAAGCGGCGATTTCCAAGGCTACTTTGGTTAGTTGCAATGAGGTTGCCAGTACTAGGTTGGAGTACACTTTGGAGCTGATGACTGGAATTGAGAACTGGTTGAGAAAAATCCAGATAGATCATCACATCAGCAAGGTTGTTTGTAGCTTGGACAGTCCTCACTTGGTTATCCAATTGAAGCTGAGACTCTGGGATTGCTGTCCAAAGAAGCACAGACGGCACTGTTCGATCTGAAACATAAAACCAGGAGTTTTTGACATAAGACTAAAAGGAAAGACTTGAGAGCTGGCCAGTCTCAAAATCACTGTGCGCCCACCCACAAGAGAAATCTTCAGATTGCAAGCAAAATCCTCAGATCCTCATCTGTAACCCACATATTTGTCAAACTGAGATTCATCGAAGATGCTTATATTACAGCTGAGCAGATCCAGCGAACCTTTTTCCTTCTTCTAGTCTGTCTTCAACCCCAAATCTCATCAGGACTACCGATTCCAGTCTAGCTGGTTCAAAAGGAATGTACATACATACCAAAGTGAACAAGAACACTAGAGTTTGCAGTTCTCTGGAAGAGATTTCCTGCTGCATCAGTGCAGAATCCTCTTCTCATTGAGATTCGAACCCTGCCTGATGGAGTTTGAGTGGAAAGCCCAACTTGCAGAGAATAAACAATTCCAGGCATTATTTGCTTGTAAGTAGCAGGTATAACAGCTCCATCTCCAGAGACAAGCAGCTACAGATGATCAAGCAACAACACCAATGTAACGAAGTAAGACCTATGGTAGTAGCAGATACCCATCCATCCATGGACAGACTCTCAAGAACAATTACTGTTATATGAGCCAAACCCAAAACTCAAAAAGTTTCAGCATCTGATCTCCTTGTCCTCTACAAATGCTATGCAAATTCACAAGAAATTTCACAATGATAAAAAAAAAATTGTCTCCAAGTCAAGACCCTTCTTACATCACAGAAGCTTGTGTTTGAACATTGAAAGCCTCCTCCACGTCCCTCACAAATTTCAGTGAAAGTTATAGTGACAGTGATATTGACTGCATTTGTGAATGCTGGCCCAGCATCAACAGTAGCTGTTGGAGGTATACTCTCTGCAAAGAATGTTCAAAGCCAGCCAGAGAACTAGCCGGGTTTAGAACTTTTCACAAAACAAAGAAAACTTGCTTTTTACATCATTTAATGCTGAAAGTGTCCAAACACCAGCAATTAGTCATACTTCATTGACAGAAGTATCAACTGAGAGTGCATGACATTTCAAAATGACTGATTTGCAGAGAGAAAAAGACCCATTGTTTTCTTTCTTTGCTTTTGTTGTGAAGCATAGAGAGGGTAGGGTGATCTCAAGCTGCAAATAGATAATACATACCTACAGTCCAATTGTACTTAGCTGAGAACTGAACTCCATTGGATGTGTTGACAGAGACGACGAAGGAATGCTGGCCATCAAGCAGGTTCACAAAAGAATCCTCTCGGCCAGCACAATCCTCAAAATTTCTCTGATCCAACTGCAGTGTTTTGCCCCCACCCATCCACCCACCCAGCTAGTGAGAGTTGTCATCAGTGAACTACCATAACAGTCTAGAACTTGACAACAAGCTTCACCAGCCTTGCAGAGGAGGACTGTCATCTGCAGCAAATTAGGTTTGCTATGTGCAGGCTGGGGACACGAACAATCCTAAGTGCTTATCAAATCTCTGTGAATGCAACAGCAGAAGCAGCAGCAGCAGCAGCTCCCATGGTTAACAGCTTGAAGGATAGAGGAGTGCAACAATAGGAAGCAAGTCTACTTAGCTGATCTGCTGCAAGAGCATCAACAATGGGCCTACCTACCTTGCATCGAATTGAGCACAGAGTGGCACAGGGATCATTGCTGCTGCTGCTGCCATTTGCAGCACTTGTCAAATTGAAGCGAAATGTTGCACTTGTGTTGGAAGTGTATTTGGCAGGTGCTTCCGTGAACGTAATTCCCTGTGTCTGGACTTCTTGTAGTAAGTCTGGAATCACAACAACAAACAAGAGCAAGGCAAGAAACCTCCCAATGCGGATACGAAGCAGCTTACAGGAGGAGGAGGTACCCATGCATGATTCTTGGTAACCAAACAACCACAAGAAGAAGCTAGCTCTGGCTGTGATCATCACGCCTTCTAAGTGGTCAGCCTAGTCACGTCCTCCACTGCTGCTGCTGCTGCCGCCCAACATTCTCGTTTGCATAATGCTTCCAGCTGCTCATGATAAATCCTCTATCCTTACTCACCGCCCAGTGCGACAGCTGATGGAATTGCAAGCCATGAAATCTAGTTCTAAGAGCTGAAGCTGGATCATGTATGCTGCTGGTGCTGTCAAGGAAGAAGCCGGAGGTCCAATACTGATGAATGGTACGAGACATCATGAGTTCTTCTTCTACCAATGTCTTCTGCACAATCCTGGCTAACTAGCTCCCGAGTTTCTGCATCAAGCTCCAGTCTAGTACTCCGGGCCTACCTCGGATCATTGATGGATTTCCGTATTTGCTCCAAAGAATCACAACTATGATTGTTGTTTGTTGTGATCATTATTCTGCTTCTCTCACACTCACTTACTCACTCACTCACTCACTCACTCACTAGACTGGCTTTCGCCTCCAACAGAAAACTCGACAGACAAAAGTTGAGCATCCAAAAATGTTTTGGAGGATTCAACATGTTAGATTTTTCGAACAATTGCAATTCCTCCCACAATTCTTCAACAGCCCCCTGGAATTCTAGCTACAAAAAAGTACACACAGAAAGCCAGAACCCAGCTCAACTCCAACAACAACAACAGCAGCAGAGGCATCCAACCATCTCACAACAACAAGCACATCACTTGAACTTAAATCTCCCTACAACAACAACAACAACAACAACAAAAGAAAAAGCTGATCTCTAACATTGAAGGAAGAAGAAGAAGATGATGAAGCAAAAGACAACCATGATATTAATGTAACAAGAAGGAAAAGAAGAAGCTGAGAGGTGCTTTGTTGTGTGTGTGTGTGTGTGTGTGTCTCCCTCTCTCTCTCTCGCTTTCTCGCTCCGAGAGTTCTGGTCTTCTATAGCCAAAAAGCGAAAATCAACTATAACACTACTAAAATCAAGTGTTTTTTGAGATTTTCAATAGCCAGAACTTGACCAACATTTAAGAATATTCGTCAGATTTCTATACAATAGTAGAGTAGCCAAAAATATTGAAGGATTTTTCAATCTTTTGACTTTCATGTTTAGCTAGTAGCCAATTTTGGCTAAATCTTCTTATGGATGATCACCATTTTGGCTACATCCCAAAATTGAGCCCCCCTCCAATATGTGTGTTTTTTTCAGTGTGGAAAATGTGATTTCTAATTTTAGATGTCTTTTTTCAGTGTAAAATGTGTTATTTTTTTTCAGCAAAAAACAAGTGAAAGGAAAGAACCAAAGGAAAAATTACTTTGTGAGGAGAAAAACCATATGGCAGCTTCAGCACATGTCCGTCAATTAATTAATTAATTAATTAATTTTGAACATTCGATTTCGAAATTAGAATACTCCTGAATATTCTAAAAGGTTTTTCATTTTCTTTCTTTCAGAAAAAATATTCTTTGAGAAATTTTATTTTTTTTGAAATTTCAACATTTAAAAAAATAATATAATTTGTGCCGAAGAATAAAATAATATCTTCTTCACCCTCGTGAGTGAGGTCTCTTTAGGGGCTATATTTAACCTTGGCAATGGTAAATTTGCACCTTCAGAGTGACCGAATATTTATGATTTTTAGAAACAACCCGAAGAAGTGCCTTGGGTGAACCAGTAGTACCCACATTGGTACCATGGTAAAAAAAAAAAAAAAACTCAAAAAATTATTGGCCTTGCCTACCACCAAGGCAAAAGGATATTGTGTTTAGATTCATTATAGAGTATAGTAGCATTAAGGGATTTTGGACCCTAGGTAGTAATAATAGGTCTATTTTTATACAAGGATTTTTGAAAGATGATATTTTGGCTTGTGTTGAAACTTGAGATTAGTTATAGAGTTATGATATCTTGAAGGATTTTGGTTTCTTTTTAGAGGATTTCTTTGAAGATTATGTTTTCAGATGGTGAAATATTTGAAGTTTCCCTAATTCGTCTTGTACCTTAAGATGCTTTTTAATGAAAACGTGTATACCAATTGTATACCAAAGTACCTTTGCAGCTTTGACACATGTGTGTCAAAAATTAAATTAATTTTTGAAATTTTCATTTTGAGAGATAGAAGATTCTTGAAGGTTCGATATTTTCCTTCACAATTTAGTTTTTTCAAGATAAATCTTTGAAATTTTCAACATTTTTGGAAATAATATAATCATTTGTACAAACTGCCAAGGTAGTAGGGTAATAAGACAAGAGGGGCTTGTGTTTAAAAAAAAACAATAGAAGGACTAGAGGTAGTACTGAAAAAGGATTAACTTAATTTAATATAATTTTAGTGTGATAAAGTCTTCACAGAGCAACCAAATTTCAATGAGCCCAGACACTTTGGGCTTGCCTTCTCCCTTCCCCTGACATCCAATTGGAGTTTTGACTTAAGTTGGAAATTGGAATAGAGTTAGAACCCTCCTTTCTTCACGAAAATGAGCTCTTTTCTTTGGAATTTTGAAAATAATAATCAAATTATTATAACAAAATATGGTTAAGAGATTGCAGCACAACTTGTGAATCACACGACTTGTTACAAACCATTTGTTTTTTAATGAAGGTCCAAAGCTAATCTCCCACCGGATGTAACAAAATCCCAAAGCCTTGGGAACATGAATGATTAGAAATATATTTCAAGGATTTGGCCAGGCGACATGGTGTCCCATTGACGTTTGTATCATCATCTCACATGAAGTTGTTGTTGTTGTTGATGCCTTCTTGATGGGATCTTTGGGTGTTTAATATTCTGAATGACACTTGGTGAAGGAGTTCTCTAGTACCTTACTCATGATGCTTGCTTCCATGTATTTCCACAGTGCAAAGTTCATGCCCAAAACATGAGAAAATATGCAATTTTAAGGAGGTCAATGACTTTCGGAGCTTGTTTGTTGTTCTCAGTTTCCTTCTCTCTACTCTTAGGCTACTTTACATACTTCACAACATAGTCAACCTACCAGTGACCATAACCATGCTTGAGGTCATCCTAGGGTTTAGGGTTTTAGGGTTTAGGGTCCAAGGTTTAGGGTTTAGGTCATACAATGGTCACAAGTCACAACTGAGAAGGTCGGTCTCCCATCTCTTGCCCATCTCTCAAAAGTGGAAGATTTTGTTCAAGAAATTTTCCATACACCAAATCAAATCCCAACACTTTTTTAATCGTTTTCAATCATTTTAAACTAAGCATGTTTTGTATGTGCTAGTAGGATCCAATGGATGGTTCCATGTCCCTATGCAACCACAACCCACAGCATTATTTTTTCAGAGTTGGGCAAGGAGGGTAGGTCATTTGGCATTCCAACTTTGGTTTTGACACAACGATCGTGCCAAGAAAGGGAGAACTGGGGTCCTCTTGTGATCAATCATATTATGAACACAAAGTAGCTCAAGCTCCAAAAATGTCTATACAACATGGTGGGACTTTAAACATGACTTTGGTGCTGAACTTATGTCGAGACAACCAAGAGGATCTTTTGGAGCACAAGTCTCGACAAAGGACTTTAGCCCTATTTAAACTTAATTAGGTTTAGTAGTTCCATGGATTAATATAAACATCACATGGATTAATATAAACACATGGCACCTGCACTCTTGCCCTTGAGTTTTTAGGGTTTAAGTTTGTTGGCCTTGCCTTGGTAGGCAAGGATATTGTGTTGAGATTCATTATAGAGTATAGTAGCTTAAGGATTTTGGCCCCTTGGTAATAGGTCTATCTTTATATGAGTATTTTTGAAAGATGATATTTTGGCTTGTCTTGAAACTTAAGATTAGTTACAGAGTTATGCTATCTTGAAGGATTTTGGTTCCTTTTTTGAGAGGATTTTTTGAAGATGTTATTTTTGCATGGTGAAATATTTGAGTTTCCATAATTCTTCTTTTGCCTTAAGATATTTTTCAATGTAAGTGGCAAGGCCACAATGTGACACACCCCTTGTTGTTAATTACTATAATATTTTTTGGGAATAACTAGGAATGGGTGTCCTAACTAAAGTTTAGCAATGACATGGAGAAAGGATTTCAAGTCAACAAGTACACAGCAAGCAGCTGCTCCCAGAACATGAGTCATTGTTTACAAACCCTAGGCCAAAAAATGCACCAGTTGTTATTGTATAAGCGCCTTTAAAATCTTGATTTTAGTGTGGGATGATTTCTACAGTTGAATCGTAGAAACTTTCAATATATGTGCCTTTGAATTTCGTCCCAGTATTATCTTCACAAAATGTGTAGTGTTCAATACATGGTGGGAGGAAGCCTAGCAAAAATGTCATTTGTTTACTTTGCTTGTTGATAGTCGCCAAATACCAACAAGTGCAGAATTCCCATGGGGATTTAGAAGTTTGTTCCTTTATGCAAAATCCCAAAATTGTATGTGAACATGCCTTGTCACAAACATGGTAAAATTTTAATTCCATAAGCATGTTGAACTTTAGGGCATTGGAGTATGAAGAAAGTGATGAGAAAGAAAATGTGTTGATGTTGGAATCAAAACCAAATCATTCCGATTATCTTGGGATTCAAAAATAGTTCCAATAATGCTGGTTCAAATGTTCATATAATTCAGATACAGCTAAGGTTTCCACCGCACCACGGCTCAAAGTGTGAAGAATTCCAAGAACTCTTTGTGAAAGTAAATATTCAACAACCAGATAAGTTATTGAACTGGAGCTCCCACTATGATATATTTCATGGTGCACGTGATTCTTGTGTGAATTAACATTGGGACCGTATATCTGGGTTTTCTAGCAGCAAGACTAGTGGCACATCTTGCAAGACACTTTTTTTTTAATGAAAGGACAACTTGTCCCAAGTGAGTGAGGAAAAGTTTTCTTCAATTTGTGATGCCTGCATGTTTGGAAATCTGAGAATTTGGTGAATGTTTGCTTGGAGTTTGCAAATTATGAACAAAGCACATGATGTGCCAACATGTTATCTTTTGTGGCAACTCCATTCACATTTGATCTTTTAGATTTTAACTCTCACACAATTATGAATCCACAATTCATAAAAAGCTTTCTGGTGTTATTTTGGTTCAACCCGATATCTGATTCACATTTCCTGAAAGGTTACCCCATGTTTGTTGCCTGCCCCAAAGGCCAGAGATTTCAAATCCATTTGGGATACAATTGTGGCTTCAACTTGGAACCAATTTGTGGGTGACAGTTTTTTTCCTAGTTAAGCAAGCTTGCATTTAACCCATTCTTGTATTTTCAAGCAATCCAAGAGTGAAGGAATTCAACAATTTATGACTTTATGCCACACCCTTGTATTTTTTTTGCTGGAGGCAACATATCCAATAAAAAACCCATGGCAGGAACCATCACATGGAAGACAAAAGGGAAGGCCAAACAAAGGCCAAAAGATGCAGCCCGCAGGAACGAAAGAAGGGAGAGAGCTAGTCCCTCTTTTTGCAGGTGATTCAGGGATGCTACTTTGTACTGCATAGTTAGATTTGTTCCATTCTGTACCTAATCATAATTCTGGTCTCTAAAGCTCCCCAATGGCATAATGTGGGTATGTATGTTCTAAGGCTTTTATCTTTGCTCTTATCTATCATGTGCATAGTGGGAATTTATTTTCTGAGTTTTGTATGTTTCTTCTTGTTTTCCTAGTTGAGCTAAGCAGAACTTACATGTTTTTCTCACTTACATTCATTAAAAAAAACAAGAAAGTCCATAGCACCAAAAGCCATGGAGATTACTACTCCCACCCAAGTGCTCCGAGCAAAGATAAAGAGTGGAAGGGTAGTGGAAGGGTAAGTCTGAAGGTAGGTCTGCACAAATCCAACAACCAAGGCACTAATAATTTATCATATATTAGATTCATTTTTGCATTCAAATCACGTGAGCATGTTACATAATTGCATCAAATCTCATGATTTTGTTTGAACTCATCCTAAAGAGCAGAGCCACTTTGTTTGAACTCAGCCTGAAGGGCAAGGCCATTAGGCAATGTGCCAGCTTATTTTCCATTATTGCAGCTAAGTTCTGACCCCACAACCATGAAATTCAGACAGCAAGAATGGACTACTTATCTTGATTATTGATGGCTCTGGGACTCTTCAACAGAGTGCGTCAATAGTAGACCCACCCACAAAGTGGCCAATTACTCTTGACCACAAGACGTGCACTAAAGCAAAGACCCTGATTGCGCAGGTGTCAATCTTTTGAGGCTTTTGTAGAATTGACATAACCTTAGTCTAGATTCCTGTGCAAAGAATTCCGCATCTTTCCACTGAACTTGAAAATCCCCACCAAACACTTCTCCCCATTTTCCAAAAGTGATACATCAATCAATCAGCACCACCTGGGAAAAGAAGTCTTCTTGCAGGACAATTTGTCATCATCGTCCTTGACCTTTTCTGAAAATGAGGTGTAAGTATCAAGAGACAAATAGCAGAGGTTTTGGAGCACGGAACAGAGTAAACTGTAACAAGACAGCAATAACGGATTTTGTGTTCTTCCCAACTGAAGTAAGTGGTGTGTAGTGAAGTAGTTGAGCTCGGAGAAGGCCAAATGAATATACCAGCAGCAATGGTAGAGAAGCCCATGAGCTTTTCTCTCTACTTACAACAGAAAGAAATCTCGTTCTCTATAAAATGTAAAGTTTTTGCAAAGAGGGCTCTTTTCAGTTGTTTCAATTGATTTTATCAAAGGATATCTGGAATTATTTTGTTACATACCTTCATGTACAGAAAGCTTGATAGGGAACAGGAATTCGACTTTCCCATTATCTGAGAACTATATTGACAAGAATATGCAGAATTGCACATCCAGAAGAATAAGATGGTCCATGGTAGAACATCAAAGGAAGAAGAGAACTTCTCTAGTATCCGAAACCATGCACCTGACACTGCCGTCTCATGACAAAATGTACTCAAAGTCTTGCCAAATAAAATCCCCATTGATCTCGCTTTTGCTCTTCAACAATCTAGAGCAATAGCTCAATTGAACATCATCCTAACACAAACAGATCCTATGCTTGTAGCAGAAAGTTTCCAGGTCAGAAGAATGTAGCAGAAAAAGTTGGAATGGAATACACTTCAAAAAGTTCATCAGAAAGTTGCACAATGATGTCATGATCCCACCTCTCTAGAGGAAACACAATCCACTTGAACAACCCAATAAAAGCAGTGATCTTCAAGTTTGTCTACTGCTTTGTGAATGACTGGGACAGTTTAATCAAGTAGGCCATGCATAAATACCTGTGGCCATGAAAAATGCAGAACTGTTTTACACTGTATCAATGTATGTGTCTAAATATCCTGCAATGTCTCTGAGTAAATTTCCACCTACTTCATAACCTCTTGAGAACTTGACATAAGCAACAAAACTAAGAGGTTCCACAAACTTAAATGTTGTCTGTTCAGGTCAGACCAAAAACGGGAGAATCCATCATATAAAGAGTATTGCGCCATGTGACAATGGCTTCACCTCAAAGTACAGTGCGAGTAACACCCGAACCATCACGGTTCTGTATTGCACAGTACATGAAGTGCCTCTTAACTCAGTGGGAAAGGATCTCAATGTCTCCTAAGAGACTTGTCAGAAGATGGTGTTACACAATAATGTTGGAGTGGATAGATGGTTGGAACTCCAAACTCAAAATGCTGCAAGCATAAATTGATAGAACAGTAGGATTCCTGAAGGCTGGATGGTGTAAGTCGCTGTAACTGACCTAAAATTAACCAAACAGCACCTGATATGTGGGGTGAAGGGCCACAGGGATCCCAGTATCAAAGTTCCCAGTGATGGAATACAGAGATGTGGAGCACATTTGGAGCAAAAGGAAAAAACCACCAGACCTATTGCATCATATCTGGAAGAGGGTTGAATGCCAGAGCTTCCATCAATATCAGCTCCTTGATGTGTTCCTCTGTGAATGAAGGTTGCTCAAAGTCAAACTCAAAGGGAGCTTGACTTGCTGGTTCATCATTGATGTCATGAAGAGTAGCAAGGTAAGGGTGACTTAAAGCCTGTTCCACTGCAAAAATCATCAAAACACACACAGCATACACCTGAGATGGCTGTATCAGGGGTTGATGGAATCATCCATCTAGAATGTGAGGAGACAGGAATCACCATTTCACAACCATGGGCATGTATACCAACTGCAAATGACCAGATGTAGTAAGAAATTTCAATGAAGTGGCCCTGCCAAGAAAAACAGAAGAAACTACTAAGGTTTCCAGACCACCAACCAAGGTGAGTAAAATACTACAAGCATTCAAAGGTAAACACCAAGAAGCCAGTGAACCAAATCCTAGGAAGACAGCAGGTCAATGTCATGGAGGAAGAAAATGGGACATGAAGAAGAGAATACAGGAAAAGGAAAACCCCATGTATAACCCCTATGAGAGGTGGCAACCAAGAACCAAGCAAGGATGAGAAGAGTAGTAAACATCCACTACAGCATTGGTCAAATGCTAAGACTTCCAAGGAAATACTAGCAAGTGCAGAAGAAAATGACAAGAGGAATACAAGTGGGCTGAAACAGCAAACAACACAGAAGATATCTCCATATTTATTGAGAACTCCAATCTTATTGTTTGAATCAATCTGAATAGAATTAACAGTTGAACTGAGAATGAGGTACAGATGGGTTTCAGATCTGACAATATATCAGCAGAGGATGCCAAAAAAACATAGAAAAAACAAGGAGTGGTGCTAAACAGAAGATGAGAAACAAAGAACACAACAGAACAATATTGTAATGTGAAGCTTACTCTCCACAACCAGTCAAAAGAACCAACCCTTCATTTGCAGTGGATAGCTATTGCCACTCCCAACAACTTAATCAGTTGCAGACATTGGGTTTTGAGCAAGCAAACCTCTTTTAAGCTGTGCAGCAAATGGACTTAGAAACCAAAAACAACATAAAAGATGATAATGTTGAAATGCAAAGAAAAGATGAGAAACAAAAGCAATGACTTCCCAATATGGCTGCAACAGATCCCGATGCAAAACCACCACTCTATTTATCATTGTTGAAGGAAATAGACATCTGAGCAAGCAAAAGTAGAAACAGCACTCATGTTTGACAGAAAGTTCAACAAGAGAAAGAGCATGTATTACATTAATACAACTGTGAACTTCTCCATACTTATAATCTAATTCAACCTAAATAGAATTGAGGGATGATCTAAAGGTGATAGAGATTTCAGATACAACAAAATATCAGCAAAAAGTAAAAAAAGGAAACATAACCCTCAAGGAAAGAGAAACCAAAGGCAACATGAATGGTACTGACCAGCTAGCATAACAACAGACATGACATCACCAGCTCCCTTGGGTGAAGGTCAATGTCATGCATGCACCAACCTACTGAAGTTCTGTCAGAAAACCAGGAGTAATGGTTCAACATGAGAAAAAGACTGACCTGTGATCCGCCCAGCAGGATCAAACCTAAGCATGTGTTCAATAAGGTCAACAGCAGCAGGTTGGAGGTTTGGAAACTTTTGAGCGAGAGGTTGTCTTGGAAACCGTGGCAGCTGCCGAATGTAGCGTCTTGCATTATCACTTCGCAAGAATCCAAGGTCACTGTCCTCAGGGGAACCTATCAACTGAAACCACAATGTAAAAGAATTTCATAAGAATCAATCAAATTTCATCAACTAGGGATTCCCATGAACATGTGCTGGTGTCCTGACCATGGTGAAAACCCTACCACTGACAAAGGAAGCATGCCTTTGACAAAATTTTGCATATGAGCAGAATGACCAAAACTGGAACCCAGTTTTAGATGTACAAATGAAAGCTACAAATTTTGCTTAGAAATTCACTGCAATCCTGTAAAGAGAAAGAATTCTGCAGCTACTGCTGTACTACAGTCTTGATAGTCACTGCAACCACTATTTAGATGAGGGAAAAGTTAGCCCCTTCACCTCTGTTATGAGACGAAGCTGTTGCACATAGTCTCTCCCAGGGAATAAGGGCTCCCGGTTGAGCAGCTCCATGAATATGCACCCAACTGACCATACATCAATTGCAGCAGTGTACTCTGAACAGTTGAGGAGCAATTCAGGTGCCCGGTACCAGCGAGTAACAACATACTCAGTCATAAAGTCTGTCTCTGATGTGGTACGAGCCAGTCCAAAGTCACAAATCTTCAAATCACAATTTGCATTCAGTAGCAAGTTGCTTGGCTTCAAATCGCGATGCAGCACATTTGCTGAGTGAATGTACTTCAGCCCCCTCAACAACTGGTACAAGAAATACTGCAATGACAAAGTTACACTGTTAATATACATGGTTACAAGACAAACAGGCAGGACAGATTTCAGTTTCAAACATCAAGTGGATGTCACCACCACTATCTCATCTCTCTTGGCTTCTCCACTTCAAAAAATCAACAAAGTGAACCCATAAGATTGCCTTGTACATGTTTGAGCTAAGTCAAGTGGAAATGACAGACCTGCACACAATGCCTTTATATGCCAGCATTTGCTTCTGCAACCTTCTGTTCATCGTACTTTTTGTGCCTACTACTGAAATCGTGCATGGGCTAAAGGAGATCTGTAAAAAGAGGCATAAGCTAAGGGAAAAGTTCTACTACACACCTGACAATGATCTTCTGTCAAAGCCTGGTTGGATCGAATAATCTGATGAAGATCTGTATCCATGAGTTCATATACAATATATACATCATTGAAATTCTCCCGTGTAGGAGGTCTTATAATGTCCCTAATTGCAACCACCTGCTCAAAAAAGAAACCTGTTTCAGCTTGAACCCCCTTATTCACAATATTGCTTTCAAAGACCTACAGAGTAGGTCAAACAATGTACAGATATATGCACCCAAATTATCTGAAGGAATATCTATCAAGTACCAGCTAATCACAGAGAAAGTCAACTTATGCAGAGCTTTATGCATACAACTTGTCTCAATGTCTGCCATACAAGTCTATAGCAAAAGAAATGCATTATAACAAAGACAGCCCCACTCAGTTAGAAAGACCTCTATGTCTATTGGTTGCAGTAAGACTTCGGGTACCGCAAGATCACCCACAAATTACCAACCCACTCAAGATACAATCAAATCAATACATCACTCTGTGGGAAAGTTGATTGATCTAGTCTATAATGATACCAAGTTGCCCCCAGCTGGAAGAATTGTGGCAATAGCATCAGTCATGAAGATGAGGAAGAAGAAGCCATTATACATACATTCTCATGGTCCATATGTCGCAACAGCTTGATTTCTCGAAGAGTGCGTTTTGCATCAATCCTGTTATCAAATGCATTCCCAATCTTCTTGATTGCCACCTCTTCACCAGTCTCAGAATTGAACGCCGAGCTTCACACACAAAACAACCAGACCACTATATGAACTTCAATGTCTCATCTCATTCATTTAATACAAGGATCAAATTTTCAGGTCAGAACGGAATTAATATATCTTTCATAAGAATAGAGAAATCTCCATTCTCAGGATGAAGAAGAAACAGCAAGGTTAACACTTCCTCAGGAAGCCACAGAAAGAACCAAACTAGGGAAGATAGAAAACAAACAAAAAACAAAAAGCAAACACCCGTATGAACAAAAGTGCCAGTCTCACACCTGTTCAGGGACCATCAACAGTAGTATGTATGATAGTGACTTAACTATCACAACTTCCCCACTGACTTCATCAGCTCCCTACAGTGGGTAAAGGCC
>Ga0116231_10002733_pt1 | contig 36825 bp, 23 predicted proteins | sample S1TSphgellanicum_2_FD_89695 | JGI IMG/M metagenome (GOLD analysis project Ga0116231, IMG submission 89695) | Host-associated microbial communities from peat moss isolated from Minnesota, USA - S1T2_Fd - Sphagnum magellanicum MG | ecosystem: Host-associated > Plants > Peat moss > Unclassified...
AAGAAAAAACGTTCTTTTGCTTAATATTTATGTTGCAAAAATTTTGTTTGTTTGTTGAGAAATGTGTCTTAAAAAATAAGAAGATGTAGCAATAAAGGACGATTTCGGTGAGCATTTTTTTTTTTTTTTTTTTTTTTTTGGTGGATTTTTGTGGAGAATAACATTCAATGTAAAATGAATTTTATCAAAAAAAAACTTGCTTTTAATGCTAAATGAGAAAATTGACCTGAAAAAACATTTGTTAAACACATTAAGAAAAAAAATTGAATTAAAAAAAACTTGTGAAATTTTTTTTTCACAATAAACTTAAACATGTTGTTGTCTCTTGGGATTACAAAGACAATGTTCAATTCGACGATATGAAAAGACAAATATGAAATGGTTCTAACATGAAATTGCCAAATTGGACATGATATAATAGATTATGCAAAAATCCCCCTTATACGAACTATGATATTTCATCATTGGAATTTTATATAGCATGTTTGAAGATCATCTAATTCTCACTATAACATCCAAGTTATTTTTAGTACAAGGTGTTATAAACCCAAATGCAAAGTCTTGGCCTAAAGGCATGGCCTAACAAAGAAGGATATGTGATGCATTATATAATATATACACCATAGGAGAAAGGTCAAAACTTTGAGGTTCACACCACGCAATGAAGTCTTTGCCAATTTTGGGTTGGTAAATATTTTACCTTTATATATCCATTAATATGTATTAGGATACATATACACGTTGCCTAATTAATAATTTTTTTTGCTATGCTTTTAATTACCTTGCTTGGTTGGTAAATGTGTAGAACTTAAGGTCTTGTCTTTACTTCTAGCTAGTATATGTTTCAAGTTTGCCCTTATGTAAGCAAAAATAATTGTTTTGAAATGGGGAAAAATTAAATACATGTGAAAATCATTAACATATATGCCTATATCAATATTTTGTGATGCATGTGCTTATGATGATGACTAATTATAAAATATATTTATTTATGCTCATTAAACTAATTACCTGGAACAAGATTATTACCATATGTTGTTGGATTCTTTAGAATTTACTACCATTTGTCATTATAATAATGTTTTGACAATATTTTTAAAGTAATAGATTGATTTCATTCTATTTTTATTAATATTTTTGATAGGACATTTGTAATGTTATAATGTCTATGTTGAGATTGCCAATTACATAATTAATTGTGTTCACCATCTAACAATGGGCAATGTGCCATATTTGTGTGAATGTTATGTTTTATCCCATATTAAAATAGTCACCAATACACACATGGTATACATGGGACACTCTTCTTTGAATTTAGAAAGTATGCAAGCAAAAATTAAGTTGCCACATATTTGTTCTTGGGTAAAAATTATAATTTAATTAGTTTTATAATATTGTTTTGTAGACTAATTAAAATTAAAGTAGGGTATGATTAATATATATATATATATATATATTATTAGTAGGTTCAATTCAATTAATAGGTTAATGAATGAACAAATATAAATAGTTGTTGGTGCAAGCACCACAAATCAAGAACTTGCAAATGACTTACAAATGTCATTGAAGTTCCTTATTACATTTTCATTCATCCTTGAAGAATTAACATTAACATTCTTTAGCTTGTTAGGGACCTCCTCATTGAAGGTCCAAATTGGCTAGAAGAATTACAAAAGTATGCTAGATTTGACTAGCATTTGTTTTGTGGGTATATCACTTCACAATTTGGTTTTTTCTCATGTAGTGTTTATGTGTTCATTTTGAATTAATTTTCAAACCTACTTTGAAATTTGAGAAATAGATATAGTGACTTTTTGTCCCAATTCGATTTATTCCGTCTCTAACATGAGTTGTCAAGGATGGAAATCTTGACTACAAGTGCAAGGATGACTTACTTTCTATGAAGTAGATCATATGAATTCATCATTTGTTTTCTAGCTTTGTTTGTTTTGAATGAAGTGGAATGGCTAATGCTTTAAAACATTAGATATATGCATGTTTCTTGTTTGGCAAGAACTATAATTTATCCATCCAAGGGAATAGATGGTTGTATTCCTTTCACTACATCTTTCAAACCTTCAAAAAATGTGTTCTTTCATTTTGATCAAATACTAAACTAGAAGAATTTAAATGAATATAATGTTTCAAAGTTTGATGCAAGCCAAAACATATAAACAAATTTATGGTGGCTTTAATATGTGTGTATTAAAAAAAACGAAGGTAATAATAGGGTGGGGAAATAATCCCTCACGTAATACCCCTCAAACAATACCTTGTTTGAAACATGTAATGTAAAATTTTAACATTCAGTGTCCCTTCGAGGATGATACATCTAGGATAAATGAAAACATATTTATCATTACTTTTACTTTTACATGGATTGATAATTTTGTAAAGTTTTTTTTTTTTGCCTTTACTTGGCTTGGAAATTTTTGAAGTCTACATAGTCTATATATTTTTATTCGACTAATATTTATATATTAAGATTGGTGTTCATTCATTTTTATGTTTGGATGTAATTACATTTGAACCCTCCTAAACCATGGAGCCATTTGCTTTGCTTTTGGTATGGCAAAAAGCCATTGACAAAGTGGTGTGCACATTTTTTCCTTTTGCAATTTTCCAACCAATGAAGTCAAAGTTATTGAATTTAAAGTGAATTTTTTCTTTGTAAATATATATAATCACACACAAATAACTTTGAAGTTAAGCCCATCTTGACAATAATTATATTGGGATGGGCAACCTTACAAGAGGTGTAATATACTTGGTCCAACAACACAAAGGCCCAATAGTAATTTTTGAAATTTTATATTTTAACCTTATTCGATTGATATGTATTTTTGGAAATGTATAATATAAACACTGTTGATACTAATGTGCCCTTGTGCCATTGGTGAAATATATTAAACCTTTTGTAAGGTGGCCCATCCTAATACAATTTAGTTGAAACGGGCTTCATTTCAAAGTTTTTATGAAAAAATCATTAAAAATAATTCTAAGTAGTTTCTAATGAATTTTTTTTAATTCAATTTTTTTCTCTATTGGTCCAAAAATTATGGAATGACAAAAAGTGCACATTGTCGCACTGAAAACTTTTTAATAATGCCAAAAATGAAATGAAAGTTTCATAGTATGAAAGGGTTACAATGTGATCCAAAAAAAAAAACCTATTATTATTATTATAGTGTAACTAGTGCCATTGGCCCCCAAGTGTGAAAATTTCCAAATCACCTTTATCAAATCCTACTCACCAATGGTTTTCTAAAAATACCAAAAGCATGTTCAAATTCCCTATAACTTTTAATTTTGAATTAAATTAATTTTTAGTGGAAGAGTTGTTCATATTCAATAACTTTTCCACCATAAGCCCAATTTAAGCAAATCAAAATTTAATTGGGTGAAATCATCCTAAAGTTAGAAAGAACAAAACCTAATTGAAGTTTCTAAAATGTAATTGAAGCAAATCAAACTTTAAATAAATAAAGGTCTACCTTAATTGGATATATGAAAGCCAAATTGAAATTTTCACAATGTAATTGGGTGAAATCAAACCAAAGTTGAAAGGAATAGAGCCTGATTGAAGTTTTTAAAACGTAATTGGGTGAAATCAAACCTTAATTTGACATATCATAGCCAAATTGAAATTTCCAAAGCCTAATTGGGTGAAATCGAACCTTATGTGTGTGGAATCATACTTTAATTGGATATATCATAACCAAATTCAAGTTTACATACCCTACTTGAGTGAAATTAAACTTTAATTAGGCATATCAAAAACTAGATGGGTGAATTTGACCTTAATTAAATAATTGTTGATTAATTTCAATTGAACATATTGGAGCCTAATTAGTTAATTTAGAATTTAAATATGAAAAAATATAGCTCAAGGTGGCACTAATTCCTAAATGGGTGATTATGACCTTCATTAAGTGAAAATAATATTTAATAGGACAAGTGAAAGTCTAATGGTTAATTCTGATTTTAATTAAATCAAGGCAAACCTTAGGACTTTTTAAATAAGTGAAATTTGATCATTTAAAGCCTATTTTGGTGAAGGAAAAACTTAATATGATAGACCAAAGCCTAGTTGATATTGATATAAAACTTAATTATAAGATAAATCAAAACCAAGTTGAAACAAATGTAAAACTTAGTTAGGATAGAACAAAGCCCAAACAAGTAATTCAAAGTTTACTTTAGCGAAGACAAAACAAAGCCTAATTAGGTGATCAATACCCTGGTTGGGTAAAAATATAGAGCATAAACCATTGATTTTAACATATTTGGGTCAAGATAAATCTATATAGGAATGGGAAAAAAACCTAAAACCATGGTTCAAGTGAAACCAAACCTTAAACCATTGATTTAAAGCCCAATTGGGCGATGAAATTTTTTATTGAGTGAAATGACTCAAAGCTTAAAAAATAATACAAAATAATGCAAAACTTAAATTATGTAATACCTTGGCAGCTTTGGCATAAATTGATTTAATTTTTAACTTACTATATTTTTTATAAATTTAATTTTTAATTTGTCAAATTTTCAAAAAAATAAAAATAGGGTCAAGAGGTTGTTCTTGGTTGTCTTAAAGGGAAAATATTATACTGAGGTCCACTTGACCCCTAAAACACTTCAAGTTGTTTAAAATAAATTTACCTTACAATAAGTTTATTGTTTACCATCGAAAATTTCAAAATTAAAAACCCAAGCATCGAACCAAGAAACGTTAATTAAATAAATTATTTGACATTGTGTGTCCGCCAAAATACTATGGTAGCAAAAGATAAAACTAAAATTAATGCACACAAAGTAATTGATGATTCAAAAGTGAAACTTAGGAAAACTAGAAGTTAATTTGACATTAGAACATAAGCTTTGGGAAAACCACATAAGCTAATGATAGCAAAGCTTGGGAGAACCAACCCTATTAACAACAAAACATAAAGAAATCAAGTCACAAGATATTGGGTGTCCACCAACAAATTTGCAAATCAATTGAGTTGGGAAAACTTAATAGGAAAGGACATTAAAACCTAGCCCACATAATCAAAGCTAAATTGGGTGAAAATGGAGGCCAAATGAATGATTTAGAACTTAAATAGGACAAAGTAAAACCTAAATAATAGAAGAAAAAACTCAAATTGATGAGCATAGTGGCATTGGGTGATTTAAAATTTGAACTTAAAAAAACCAAAAGTTATTAACATTAGGACATAAGTTTAAGAAAACCAAAATTACTAATGGCAAAGTCTAGAAGAACTAGAACATATTGATAGTAAAGCTTAGGAGAACTAGAATGTATTGACCCTTGAACCTAATGAAACCAAAACACAAGCCTAAAATGTAATTCCACGAAGATTTGCAACATAATTATGAAAAACAAACATGAATTGAATCAAACTATGGATGTTTTAAGGGAAAAACAAAATTGTGTTTTAATCAATATCAAGTGTTGCATGACAAATATGAGTAGCATTTTTCATTCTACTTAGGGGTTTGTAGGCCCAATTTTGGAACCTCAAATGATTTTGGATTTGAATCACAATGAAGACAAATCTTTGTTGCCACCAAACATTCATTCAAGCAATGAAATTCAAATTCAAAATGGGTTCGAAGGGATTGTCTTTTAATCCCATGTTTTTTAATGACATTGGTATAACATCTATGGTTAATTTAACCATTTCAAGGCATTCCATGAAACATTGTTACCCACAACCCTAACCATGATTTGTTCATTCAACGAATATGCCATAAAATTGAGGTGGTCCTTGGAAGTCGTAGAAGGATGTGGTTTATCACTAAAGCATCCGAGAGAGGAGGCAACAAACAAACTTCAAATTGGATCACCAATTTAGGATTAAGGCACAAGGAAACTTGGGTGGGTTGGCTTACAACTTCTCCATTAGGAATTGGATAAAGATGGTTGAAGGAGTAGGCCAACAATGTGGTTGCCAATGATTGATTAAGTTGCGCCACCTTAACACAACATTTGTCAATTGACCACACCAACAACAAAAATCATTGCCACAAGGTAAGCTTTTCATCTCAACAATCAAAAAAATCTCTTCCTCACTTGAATTCTTTATTAAACCCATGCTAGTTTGAAAATTGGAAATTACAAGCTTTAGGTTTCCTAACCTTAAACCTCACTTGAGATTTTTCAAGAACCCTCTTGAAGTTGAAAATTGGAACATTGATGATTTGAGACCAACTGGTAGTTTAGGGGTTGTGATGTTCCAATTGATGATACCAATTGTTATTGAACTCCTCTATTAGTGGTGATGAAACCGATGGTTGTTCTACATTGTTGTAAAAATTGGTGGTTGGAGTTCAATGGTTCATGAATATGGTTGGTTGAACTAAATCTTCTAAGGTGGAAGTCTTGTGTTTTTTGCAATACCATTATTCATTTTTTTTTGTTTTGGAAAAAATACCAATTTGTTTTAAAATGCTGATCACCATTATTGTTTTGTTTTAAACAATCTCTTAAGTTTTTTTTTATTGTTGAGAACTTGAAGTGTTTTAATCCTCGAGTGAAAGGGAAGTTAATCTTGTAAGATAAAACTTGGTTTATATAACCAATTCTCAAAACTTGGTGGTTATTTGTTATTATCGATTTGGTAATCTATCATTATCAATAAAATTTAATGTGATTATTTATCATAGACTTTGCAAAAATGTATTTTAATATTTTATTTATTTTAATCTTCTTTAAACTTGTAATAGATTATCAGGCGGGTTTAACATTTTGTACCAAAATGGATGAAAATTGATTGACATCTTCATTCATATTGAGAACATTTGATAATTTTATAATGCAATTTGAAAATGTTTGTAAATATTATATTATGTGCCAAAATGCATTTAAATAAATTGTTAATTATCATATTATATAACACCCCATGGCCAATTCCAATCAAGTATAATGGCAACCAAACAAAGAAATAAAATCTATATATCAACAAGACCGGTCTTGAGACCCATTTAGTCTAGGGAATTTTAAATGGAATTTTCATTACTAAAAAACACCATGAATGGGAAATTAACAAGTTGTCATCACACTAATCCCATAATGGCTTTGCACCTTATGGTAAATTCAAAGACAAACTAGCAATAATTAAAATAAAAAAAGTTTCACAAAGTCCCAAAATATGAACTCACACTAAGTGAAAATTCCTCAAAGTGTGGGACTATAACTTAAAAATTGGTTACTAAAGCTATAATTTACTAAAAATATTAGTTGCAACATAGGGTAAAAATTATTGTAGATACAATAATTAAATAATAAATCTTACGATCCCTATGCTTGAGAATTTTTTGATTACACTCATGTATGGCTTAACTAACAATGTTAGATTGGGCAAAAATAAAAGTCAATTAACTTGACCTCACATCGAACAAAACACTAATTATTGAGAGGGAAATGTCAAATAATATAATGATTCATCCATGCAAAGGATATGTTCTAAAAGACTAATAGTTGGCAAATTATTATTGACTTATGGTTTATGATTTATAAAATCTATTTGATTTAAATGAAGGGGTTGAATGACTCATTCACTCTCCGTTCTTGTATATAAAAGGTTGGGGTGGAGCTTTGGATTCATTTTTCATACTTTCATCTTGTTAGTCAATCGTTAAGCGTTATAATAAAAATGTTGTGTGTAATGAACTTATGATACAATAGACTCACGTGTTGTTTTGATTCTTAAGCATCTTTAAGAAAGACTTTTGTGTATTTGATGAATGATCCCCATAAGATCTTTAGACATGTGGTATGATAAGCTTTCCATTGGGTGTACCCAAAAAAACCAAGCTTGAAACGTATGCGTGATCCTTGTTCAAATTATATTTAAGTTTCACTTCTTGTCTTGTGTGTATGGTGTGTTGCATAGAATTTTAGTTCATTCAATCTACCTTTGTGTATAAGAAACTTATTTTAAAATAACCTTCATAAGGGTTTAGGGTTTAGGCACATCCTACACACAAACAACTTTGCACTATAGCACCAATCTACATTTATGCTTCTTGAATTCATCAAAAGAAACACTTGTTTTACATAATTGTCTTGCTCATTATCAACCCTAAAGTAGTTGATCACCATTGGCTAACTAATGAATTCAATCCTACTATCTAAACTATTCTCATAAGCATGAAAAGATCATAACAGTGCTGGATCAGGACTCTCTCCAGATCCTCTCTGTTGGCTATCTTGGTTTCACTTAGGATTAGTCTCGACTCATGAAACACCCCTTCCCACAAATCTCCAACAAACCCACTCAGGCAGTTTGATAGGTATGAAACAATTGTCGGCATCCCCTCAGAATTCACAACTCTCTTTCTCTCTCGTCAGGAAACACATACACTGAATCACCCTGGAGTTCCCAAATTAATGGGTCTCAATCCTCCTGAAAGCAACTTCCCACTGCTGCCCAAAACCATGAGATTGTTGCTCTCTTCAAACCAGCCAAAATAATCCCCTATAGAACTTCATCACATCCAACACTTCTATGGAATTTATTCATGCCTCCCAGCTTATACAATTCCTAGTATCTTACTCCAATACGCAGCGGAATCAGTCCTGGAGCAAGAACTTGGATATTGCATACCAGTGGACATTCTTCCCGACTAGTCACATTGAGCTGCTGCCTAAAACTTTCCACATAATCTATCATCACACCAAAGCAAATGTCTTTTAAAAACTCCTCAAAGAAAAAACAGAAGATAGCGAGATGCTTAGCTTTTCAATAAGGCTCATCTTTTGATACTCTTCGGCAGCTACTCCTCCTCAAAATCAGCTGTCGAAGGATCCCCGCCGAACCCACCATAGCCAAGAAACATCAAGAGTTTACAACAAACAACTTCGTCACCTTGCCATCAAGAAGTGCAGCACAAACCAAAGATATCTAAGTGAGACATTCTCCATTAGGTATTCATCCAAGCTGGTTTTCATCTTCCTCATTTTTCATCTCACAATAGGACTACATGACACATTCTCCATTAGGTATTCATCCAAGCTGGTTTTCATCTTCCTCATTTTCATCTCACAATAGGGAACTACATGCTTTCATATAATCTTTTGTAGGGAAAGCCAATAAATTGTGAAATGCCAATTTCAACATTTTGAAAACCACATTCCAAGCACTTTAACTAGTGTTGGGTGGGTATATCAATTTTAATATATTCCCTAAAGAAGGGTGAATATATATTTTTTCAAAAAAATAAAAAATAAAAATCAATTGGGTAAAGGTAAATAGGCTTGAAAAAAAATTCTAAACCAAGTAGGACTAAGGTTACAAAAGCTTTGCAAATTATCATTCCGAATAAAGGTATATATAAAACATGATGAACATTTGCCTTGTTTGTAAGGTAAAAAGTAGGGGTTAATATTTCATCATTTATCCTATACATGGGTAAAATGTAAGGCAAAAAAAAATAATTTACACAATTATGGCACATTTCAAAGTGAAGAAAGACAAATGTTGCTTGTGCAACTTGGCATTCCAAACATGAACACATGAAATTTAAAATATAACAAAAATACAATAAAACCAATAATATCCTTTTAAATAAAAAAAGAAAAAAAACTAAAATTTAAGAGGTTTGAAAGGTGCTTGGTAAGCATTTTCTCCAAGGTAATTAATGAAAAAAGAAAATATATTTTATAGTCAGTAAATCATAATTCAAACAAATTCATCAAAACCACATGCATTGCAAAAGATGGAAATGATATATGCTATATAATTGAGTTTGGCATACACCCGCTATTTACCCTACCCTCTTTCGAACAATCACCTTCCCTCTGGTAAGGGTAGATCTTAACTATATATTAGTCGGGTAAAATAACTACAGAGTAAGTCTGAAATATTTACCAACTGGGTGGGGGTAATCACAAGGGTAATCAAAACTTTTACCAATTGCGTAAAGTACATATGTGTTATGTTATAAACTCACGGGTATGTTAGGGTAATAGATTTACCCAATTCTATTTTCCTTTGTTTAGCTAAAGCATGGATTCATTGGGGTACTTTTAAGGCAGCATTTCCAGGCAATTCCCACTGTGTTTATATGCCATCCACATTACCATCCACAAGCTGGATGAGAAAGGGCTGACATCACTTGGATGGATGAATTGGCAACTTATGAGAGGATTAAAATCTGGCTTTGAATCCTTTGTCTTGATTTTTTTTTTTTTCCTCCTTCAAATAAGTTCCAGAAGATCTCAATAACTTTTTTTTTTTGGGGAATTTCAAGAGAAAAAAAAGGATGAAATTAAATTGGGAACATCCACCCAATTGGGGTGGGTACCTCATAAAACTTGCAAAGAATTTGGTAGAATTTTTGTAGAGTATTTTTTGGAGAGTGCCTTAGTAATAATAATGGCCTTGGATACAGCAAGACAGTATAAAAGGCCTGCAATTTCCAGCTAAAAGGATTCATCACTGGCTCCCTCAAAGCTTTTTAACCAATTCCAATGAAGTTTCATGCCAAAGTCTGTTGTACCCAAAACTCTGAGTCATCCAGCAATTGAGCTTTTTTGCCAATTCCAATGAGTCTTGCAATAATTTTGCAAACAAAAGTCTTCACCCAAACTCCCAAAGTTACTTACTACCCACCCTCTCAAGATTTCATGAGCTCCAATTACAAGTTTTGCACAAAGTCTTCACCCAAACTCCCAAAGTTACTTACTACCCACCCTCTCAAGATTTCATGAGCTTCCAATTACAAGTTTTGCACAAAAGTTTTTAACAACAAAAAAACAACAACTCAGATATCTGGAGTGGTTGTGTCAAAGAGGAGAAAGAAGTGATAACTTGTAGTTAAGTTAGTTGTAAAAGGTGATAAGTATTAGTTGCTAAGTGAATTTCCATTGCAAATTCAGTGGTCTATGTGGGTTTAGGGTTTTAGGTTCTACTTCTTTTGCATAGAGATTTCAGACACATTATTATAGTTTAGAGAGAGTAAAAGAGCCACAAGCACCAGTTCCTTCCCTCCCTATCTAACCTTAACTGGTCTGGATAGCTACAAAGATCCATGCTATGTATCACACACACTTCTTGTCTTCTTCACTTTTTTTCAGTGAATCTCTAGGTAGTGCTAAGCATTGATTGATTTTTTTTCCCCCTACAATTTTTTCTTAATTTTCTGGAAAAATGGGAATTTTTGCTATTTTCTTCTAGCATAAATTTTTTTACTAATTTTTCTAACTTTTTTTGAAATATTTTCCAATAATTTGATAACAAAAAAATAAAATAAAAATAAAACTATATATATATAAAACCTTGATGCTAAGTCATGGTTCTTCTGTTGTATACCAGTTTTTGTATGGGATTACACCTAAACAATAATGTTTTAATTTGCAGCTCCAGCTTTCAATTTGAAGGAAACAAATAAATATGCATTTATTTACAAACTTTGAACCCCCCTTTCAATTTTGTTCAGTTTTATGCCTGTGTTGGGTGGTGATTAAAAATGGCACCTAATGAACAGCGGTTCTCAGGGTGGTTCTTAAGATATATAACCATGGTTCTCAAAAACCTAAGCACCAATTCTGCTATATATAACCATGGTTCTCAAAAACCTAAGAACCAATTCTGCTATATAGCTGTATTTTTCAAATTTGACTCGACCTAAGAACGAGGCAAATAACTGCCGGTTCTTTGCCGGTTATTTATTGCAAACCGTCAATTGTTGATGGGTTTTGGGAAGAAAAAAGAAATTTCATTTGTAAAAAAAAACCAAAATTTGAAGTTCTTTTATTCCTTTAGGGGTTTCCTCTATAAGACTCTTGGATTTCCAAAAAAACCCAAACCAAAGGTTATTTCAAAAGAGTGATAACCGGCCATCACTGGTTGATGCCCTCTCTCTTGCTGACTGGCAGATGATTGTGGGCACTTTACCTTAACTATTCTTCGTTATACTTTGGACTTGAGTGGGAGCTTGCTGCTGGGTGGGTAACAATGATGATGGATGGATGCAATTGTTCCAAAGGTGAAGACGTCCCTCCACCGCACAAACAAGACAAGCAAACAAACAAACAAACAAACAATCCTTTGGTTTACTTCTTCCTTGTGGTTGATTGTGAGCATTTCTTCTTTCATCAACTCACCAATCACCACTCTGTGAACAGTTCCCACCAGTTTCAATAAATCAGAAATTCTTGGGCATCTTTGCCATTTACCCCTAGATCCGAGGTTGTTGATGATGGTGGTGGTGAGAGACATTGTTGTTGTTGTTGTTGTTATTGTGCGCACTTGGTTTGGTTTGGTTTGGTTTGGTTGGTTCTTTATTTGGTTCTTTAGATGTGCAATATGGTGAACATATCTCATGTAAAGCTTGTGGTGCTCTCTCATCACGTCATTTGCTGGTGTAATTTGCATCTCTAAATGTGCACTATCATGAACCTTTTACAGCTTGATGTTTGTTAATTCTTTGCCTCTTTCAAGGATCCAAGGGAAGCGAAGCACTAGTCATAATCCTCCAGTAATCCATCTCAACATGTGTTTTCTCTTTGTTGTTAATCAAGATTAGTGGCCGAGGACTAAACCCTAAACCCTAAAACCCTAAACCCATTACCAGAATGAGGCCCCATGCAAGGTGATAATAACCATGCAAGGACTCGTGTTTGTGATAGTGCCCTTGTCCATGGCTATTACCACATGTAAAGACGGTGAGGAAACTTTTGAACGAATCTTTAAAATGAAAAGATATGAGAAGAGAAACTACATTATTGAAATAGAAAATGCAACTAGCTTGTTTAAAAGTGTAAAAGCAAATGCCGCGTCCCCCCCTCCCTCCCTCTTTGTTGTGGAGGTAAAATTATGTTGTATAACGTAGCCTTCACAATGTACCCACTTTGGGCCCCCACTTTGTAATGGTTGGCTACTTCCCACCCCACCCTTGTTATTGTTACCAATTGAGCACGCCCTCTCCAATCGCCTCATTCATGGAAGCTAAATGCCTCAAAGTCCTTTCCTTTTCCCTATAGCACTTGTTTGTTCTCAATGTGTTCTCTCTCCCAATAAAGTTTTGTCTTGTTAGGTTTAGGGTTTCTCTCCCCCAATTGCAACAAAACCAAAGTCATTCATTCATTCGCTAGGTAGTTAGTTAATCCATTCATTCATTCATCCATTCATTCTTCATGCTAAAAATGTACAAACCCAAAGTCATGAAAACCAAACATATACATACATTCATTCGCTAGGTAGTTAGTTAATCCATTCATTCATCCATTCATTCTTCATGCTAAAAATGTTCAAACCCAAAGTCATGAAAACCAAACATATACATACATTCATTCGCTAGGTAGTTAGTTAATCCATTCATTCATTCATCCATTCATTCTTCATGCTAAAAATGTACAAACCCAAAGTCATGAAAACCAAACATATACATACATTCATTTATTCATTCATTCATTCTTGAGAATGAAAACCCGAAAAAAAGTCATGCAAACCAAAAGTCATTCATTCATTCATTACGTGTTGAAAACCAAAATTGTTCATTGTTCATGGTTAAATTCTACCAAAGTCGTACATTGTAAAATCTTTACCTCATTCATTCATTCTTTCTTTCTTTCTTCATGGCAGATTGGAGAAAAGGTCTGACCCACCCTCCCTTGAGGAGCCTACAACATGTGACGATGCTATTGGGCAAGCACTCGACAATCATTGAATTTTGTTTGGCCGAGGCTCTATAACTGGGGTGTGTGACCTAGAACCCTCCCTTTGGTGTATGTAGGTAAGTAGGTAGATAAGTAGGTAGGTAGGTAAGTAAGTACCCCGGGTTGTGTGGTTATTTGAATTGATAAAGAACCGAGGGTTCAAGGTCTTTAAATGGGTATTTTGGAATCAGAGAACCGTCAGTTTTGGTTCTTTGCAAAATAATAATAATAATAATAATCATCATCATACATAATCAAAGAACCAAAGCAGTTTTATGGACGGTTATTTGATTTTTTTCCCCAAAAAAATCATGGTTACATACAAGAATTTTTTAAAAAGAAAATGGCTATTGAAAAATTCGCCAAATTTTCCAATAAATAAACAAAAGAAAATTTAATTTTAATGCAAAATTTTCCATATGATAACCTCCGGGTCCCTTTAATAACCGTCCGATGTTGATAGGGGGGATATTATTATTGGGAAAACTTTAGTGCAATGAGTGCAAAAGCCTCATCAGAGCCAGCGAGTGTTGTCTGGGCCCCACCAGAATCCTCCCCCAACTACCTACCTACCTACCTACCTACTCAGTCCACACACCGACTGCCTGCCGTGTCTGACTGATTGTTCTCCCCTGTCTTTTTTTTTTTCCCAGGAAACTTTTTTTTTAAATAGCCAAAATGGCAAATCATCCATTGAAAGATGTAAAAGAAAGTGACGATCATCCCTAAGAAGATTTAGCCAAAAATCTGGTTAGAAAACTAAAACATAAAATACAAATACTTATATATATACCTAGCTATGTTTTGCTACACAATGAAAAGCAAATTATGCGAATCTGGAAATTTATTATTATTATTATTATTATTCTTTATGTATTTATGCATTTATTCATTTATTATTATTATTTTCCCTCACTTCTGGCAACTAAAAACCTCCAAAATCAGTTCTTTTTCGAAATTTTAGTTTCTAATTTCGCCAGAATTTTTTTTTTAATTTAAAAAACATTGGAACTTCGACTTCTCTCAGCTCTGTGTCTGCTCACTCATACCTACCTACTTACTTAAGTGTGCTTACCTACCTACCTACCTGCCTACCTGATTGTTCTGTCCCCTATACCTACCCGCTCATCCCCACCGTCTTCTCCCTCCTGTGCCTGCCAACTCATACCTACCTACCTACCTACTTTCCTACTCGATTGTTCTCACTACCTACCTACTTACCTATTTACCTACCTACCTGATTGTTCGCCCCCCGCTCCCCAATGCCTACCCGCTCATCACCACCGTCGTCGCCACTCCTCCCTCGCCAAGACAACGCTACTCTGCCTTGGCTGCTGCCTGCCTGCTTCTGCATCTCCGCAACAGCCTTTCGCATTGGACGAGGCAGAGCAGCTTTTCGATCACCATCTCCGTCCGGGGGCGACTGAAAACCTACGCTCCATTAGGGGGGAGGAAATGAATGATTGATCGGAGCTTGTTGCTGCATAGCCAGATCTGCTTCTATGTTGTGGGAGCTGCTGTTTTCCTGTTGTTGCTGTGGTGCATTTTCCCCCAAGTGTAAAATCAAGTGTTTGTCCTGTGGTGGTGCCTTTTCTGGAGTCTTCCTCTCTTATTCTGGAGTTCGCTGCGGTTTGTGCACCATGCAGGGTGCACTACAACACTAGCAGAAGAAGGGGAGGAGGAAGAGGAGGATCACTACTACACATGGCGCAACTGGTAATGCTAGTGGTACTGGTGGCTATGGCTTCGTGCGCCGTTCTTGTCTCCGGTGTTCAGCAATCTCGAAGCTCTACTAGGCCTATGTTCTTTGATGAGTTTGTGGTAGAACCCGGGAAGGATGTGACTGCTTCTGTTGCGGGTAGTAGTACTAGTAGTAAGACGGGAACTGGTGGATCCATCTTGCAAGCTTTGCTGGAGTCGCAGTATTCGGAGTTTATCTATTACTTAGAGAAGGCGTCTTTGCTACATAAGCTAGAAAATGTTGTGAGCATCAAAGGGAGTTTGACGATCTTCGCACCTAAGAACAGTTTTCTGGAACAGCAACTGGATGTGGATTTTCGTAACTTCTTGCAACAGGACGGGAATGAGATGGTCCTGCAACGAGTGCTGCAGTTTCACGTCTTGCCGGTGTTTCTGGATGGCGCGGGATGGAGCAACAGAAGTGTGATTTCGCTCTCCGGTGATGCGCTCAACTTGCGCTCTTACGGTCTCAAACGCTACGTAGACTTCTCGCGTGTGTTCTCTCCTAACTCCATCATCCGCGACGACGGCATCGTGCACGGCGTCAACGGTTTCCTCATCCCCCGCGGCGTCTCCTCGCAGTTCGAGGAATGGAAGAGAAGCGGCAAGCTTGCTGTGCTTCCACAGAGTGCACCCGTGGGCAGCGGAGGACGAGCTGCGAAACACAAGAATGTGAACAACAGAGGAAACCCTCCCTCACTGCCATCTTCTTCCAAGCTTACTGCTGCAGCGCCGTCTCCGTTGTCGGCTTTCATTCATTTCGCGTCAGGGCCGGCGTTTGCACCAGCACCAGCACCAGGGCCGTCACAGGAGAGCTTTAGCTGGGATGAGACAGAAGAAGTCTCACAGTTCATAATCACGCTGACAAACTTCGGTGGCTACAACGACATGGCAGAGCTTCTGGTGAACTACACATCGTTGGCTACAGAGATTGGCAGGCTGATCAAGAAGGGATATCGCTTGACGATCTTGGCTCCCAACGACGACGCCATGGCTCAACTCACTCCCGAGCATCTGAATTCTCCTCTGGAACGCATTCTTTATTATCATATTCTCTCTGAGTATCAGACTGAGGAGAGCATGTACAATGCAGTTCGCAGACTAGGGAAACAAACCTACAGCACCCTGCTGCATCCCCGGAAGCTTTTGGCTCGTGAATCTGATGGTACTGTGCTGTTTGGAGAAGGCGAAGACTCGGCACATATCTATGACCATGATATCTATGTTGATGGTCGGCTTTCTATTCAGGGGATTAGTAAAGTTCTCATTCCTCCACCTGACACACCTGCACCCAGCCCCTCAACATAGAAGGTCAGTCACCCTCTCAGGCATGAACTTCTTCTTCACCCAGTTTGCATGTGGATTTTGTTCTGAACTCAGGCCTGAAATTTCTTTGTTGAGATCTACTTGTGCCCAATTATTACTTCACCTCCGTTCCATGCAGATTTTGTTCTGGCCTGAATTTCTTTGTTGAGAACCCCCAATTATTACTTCACCTGGTTTGCATGTGAATTTTGTTTGGAACTCAGGCCTGTAATTTCTTTCTTGAGAACCCCTGATTACTTCACCTCATTTGCATGTGGATTTTGTTCTAAGCTCGTGACCCAATTTGTTTCTTGAGAACCTGGATTGGTTTCAGCTTGCAAAGACATCATCATTACGGTTCATAAAGCAGCCATCGCATGAAGCCATATGGACAAATGTAAGGGAATAAAATGTGCCTTCAGGGGACCCTACATTGCTGATGCTTGACAAGCATGACTCAGTTTTGTGCTTCATGTTCAATTGGGCAAAACAAAAAAATGTGTATTCTGCCACTTGCATATGTGCAAGGTAGAAATGATATCTTGTAAGCCAAAAGGAGTGATAACATATTATTATTGCTTAGTGATTGTGATTGGGCATTGAAGCCTACTTTCAGGCCTCCATGTTCAACAATGTGTACCTTGTTTCAAGAGAACTTTTTTACTTTGTTGGAGATCCATTATGCATATCCACGAGTATGTTTGGAATTTCCACACCCCAAAAGGTTGTTGACCTAGAATAGGGTTAGTGCCCGTGTGCTTGAGCCTGCTTGAAGTCTGAAAGCAAAAATTCCAGGCAATTCCTTGGGCATTGGTGTGATGTTTTTTTCCATCATGAGAGATTGATGATGATGTTCTTTATATGATGATGAATCTCACAGTTGCCTTTGTGTTGATGTGGAGCAGTGATGTCATTGAACAAGGAGGGAGCCTTGTCAATTATAAGAAATGTGGGGACATATAACATGGATGATCATGGGCTGACCAAGACCTGGAAAGGCAGTGGATTATACCAACAGCATTGAGACCCCTACCTAAAGATGAGTATTCTGTGAAACAATTGAGCAACATGGCACATGGATGAGGACTGACACAAGTGCAATGCCATTTGTCTGCTGTGCTAAGTGTCTTCTTGAAGAATCCTTGTAGAGAAAAATGGCAGCTGGAATGTACATCCCTGACTGCAGTAGTAGCTACCTCCATGAAATTATAGAGGAAAATTGACCCATCGAATTGCACCTTCTACTTTGTCAATTTCATGACCTTGTTTTGTCTCCCCCATCACTGTGGCACTGACCCTGATATAGCATTCGTGTTTGCCAGTCAATTTTCTTATACTTAAGAGACCTCCCATGTAGAATTGCATGTACCCCATGAACATAAAACCAGCTCGATTCTTGTGCATTGCCAAGGACCTTTTTGCACACCAGATGCTCCTGCTATCAAGACAAAAGTCGCCCTCATTTATATTTTTGTGTAAAGCTAAAGTTCTGATGAATTTGAACTTTGTGCAATAAAAGACTTGACAACTTGTGATGTTTGCAACCTATCACTCGCTTGTTCCAATGGTTATGTGGAGGAAATGCATGCCCACTTTGTAGTAGTAGTAGTAGTAATATGGTTTCAATCTTTGCAGATGTTCTAGTGGTGGGTGCAGTAGTCATATCTCATGACTTAGATATAACACTTGTTCGATAGTTGAACTCATTGAACTAAAGCAGTGCACACATTTCTTCTTCCTGCATGCTGGACATGAGTCCTTAAGCAAATATGCAAATCAAAATAAGTTCCTAATCTTTGTTTCTCTCTCGTTGAATTCATTCCCTTTCTTCACTTTCTTTCCTGCTTTTGGTTTCTAGATGGAGTTGGAGTTGTGCTTTCTTTCTTTCTTTCACACCTCTTCCTTCACTCTGCCCTAACATCAATGTGAATCCTACATGCATCTAGTTGATCAACTAGTTGAGGGGCTACAAGGCATAAGACCCAATTGAAGTTTTTCTGACAACCTCCCCAAGAGTGTGACAATAATATGCATATGCTCTCTTAGTAACTAGATTGAGAGCAACCTCGACCAGAGTGCCACAATGATGATATATGCATATGCTTTCCTAGTAAATAGATTGCATAGCAAAGTTTCTTGGCCACCAAGGAGGCAAGGATATTGTGTTTAGATTCATTAGTGTCTATTTTTATATGAGGTTTTTTGAAAGATGATATTTTGGCTTGTGTTGAAACTTGAGATTAGTTACAAGAGTTATAATATCTTGAAGGATTTTGGGTTTCTTTGGCAACTTCAAAATTATAGGGAGTGCCACACTCATACATACATTGTGTATGCTTTTTTTCTTGGTGGGTTCAAAATCCTCTTGTATTTTACAAGCAGAAAAGAAACCCCCCAAAAAAAAAAAAAAAGTAAATTATTGCCAAACTATTGCTTATTCTGCGGGTCCTAGGTGCTTCTTTCTCTCTACCTTGATGAGGAGGTTGGTTTCTTTGGCTCTACCTCCTCCTTGGGGTGGGTTGTGGGGCCTCACCTTCTTCACTTTCTTCTTTATACTTTTCATTCATAGTTAGATTGATTATTGTTTCTTGGGTACCCAGTAAACTTAGTCTCTCTTCCTTCCTTCCTATATGTCATATATATTGTATATTATACGTATATTCGACACACTGAAGCTGAAGCTTTCGCCCTCTTTGACAAATTGTTCCTTTCCAACCCCAAACCCAAAAGCCTGTTGTTGTTGTTGTTGTTGTGGTGGTGCATTCAATTATTTCAACAATAATGGATCTTTTGAGTCTTGGACAACAACTGATGCCAAGTCTATATAATAGGTAGGTGTTCTTCATCACATTTGTCTCGTTTGTAAAATCATGTGCACAACAAATTTGATTGTGAGAAAGAAGGGGGCGGGGGACGGGAGGGGAGAGAAGGGACATATTATGCATGGGCCTACTTACCTTACCTTCCAGCATTATACATTACATATGAGCTGTAGGTCCCCCTTATAATAAGAGGAAGGAAGAATGGCAAGACATTGGGATTCAAGTTGCGGGTGCAAATCAGTGTTGGCTGGTTCTTGGGTATTTTGTTAATCACCGCCAATTCGCCAGAATCAAAGAACCGCCAGTTCCAGGTGGTTTGAACAAATCCAACTCAAAGAACCGGAAAAGAACCGTCAGTATACCAAAAGCTTGAAAGAACCGGCAAAGAACCAATGATTCTTTGAACAATGGTTATTTAACTTGTTGCAAAGGAACCGATGTTTCCTTTGAGCGGTTATTTAGCTTGTTCAAACATGTGAGAATCAAATCAGGCTGTAAATCAGAATTGGGTATTTGATTTTTTCTTAAAAGAGAACCATGGGTGGTGAACTTTGAGAACCGCCCTGGTACCCTGATGGGGGTTGCGGTTGCGGGACCCCAAGGTGGGAGTTGAGAGAGCTTCAAATTTTCCTAAAGCCCCAATTTGTGGGCTCTATGCAAAATAAAAATTACTATTATTTTTTTAATATAAAAAAGTCATTGAGATACCTATTAGGTATCATGGGAATTTTTTAAAAGAGCCAATGAGCTTTTCGAAAAATAAAACCCCCACCTCTACAAACATTATGCTTTGTAAGGCACCCTCTAGATACACTAGAAAAAAACATGTAGGTTTTTTATGATATATAACTATGATTCTTAGAAAATCACACAATCAATTTTAATGTAAAATTGTGGTTTTAAATATCCAAAAAGGGATTTTGATGTATAACTAAAATTATCTAAAAATCTAGGAGTTGATCAAATAACCTTTTATAAATTTGTCCAATCTTCACTAATTTTTTTCATGAAGACCACTAGCTTTTTTGAATGTTTTAAAATAATTGTCTAACATTAGTTTTAAAAGAGAAACTTATTTGGGTTTTGTGTTGTTATGATCAATTTTTTTTTTCCTTTTTTTTAATGTTCCCATATGTTTTGCAATAGTTCATCATTATTTATGTCAATGTTAAATTTAATTTTAATTAAGATAATTATTGTGAACACAAAAAAACATATGTTAATTTGCATTTTCATATCCATGTTGGTGGGTAGGGAAAAGGAATGAGATAATTATAATGATATGAAATAGTTATTAGGAAAGAAGTGAGGTAATTAAGCTTCAAAATGAGGTAGTTGTTTCAGGAATTGTCCATGAATGACTATATGAAGGATTATGCAAAATCAATTGTCCAAGGATGACCATATGAAAAATTATGAAAAAAATCTCATATATTGGTTCCTCCAAAAAAATTCATCATTAGAATTCACACTCCATGTAATTGTATAGATTCAACTCATGATCATTTAATTGCACAACACTAAACATGGAAATGTAAATGTATGATTGTGTACATCCTTTTGATGGCATGTAAAATTGTTGAAATGTGAATGTAAAACAAATACACACAATGTAAACTAATGTAAAACCATGTAAGGGAATTTTAAGAAGTGTAAAGTATGTAGACATGCATGGTACTAATGGCTTTGTTTTCGTTGGGCCTTGACCTTCATAAGGAGCATGGATTGTCAAAAATCAATTTCTCATTCTTTATATTATTCCACTTGGGCTCCCCACTAATGCACACAATTTTGTGAAAATTAAGTTCCATTCAAATGAAAATATTGAATGACATTTCTTGCAACTTGAATTGAATTAAATTTCAATTCCAACTCAATTCAAAATTGGATTCTCTAAATTTAATTCACCAATTGGATTAAAATTCAACTGAATTGAAATGGGATGCAAATTGGTGAAGGTATTGAAATCTACTCATCACTATGCTATGATGTTGGAAAAAAAAACTTTAAAAAGACACAAATCCAAAAAGACACATTTCCATGCCTCTTTGCTTGGGAATGGGCTAGATAGATTCTAGTTTTTGGAATCAATCCCTCATGCATAATGTCATCCAATTTCACACTAATGGGTCTAAGGTTTTTTTACAATTTTTTTTTGACATTTTTAGATTGTTTGCAATATTTTTGAGGTTTTGTCGGGATGTTTTTATAGTTGTTATTGAATAGGTTTTTAAAGTTTAGGTTTAGGGTTTTGAGTTTGTTGTGTTGACAATTGCAAAGGAAGGTTTGGTGTTTAGCAATTTTGGGGAGAGGGGTAAGGTTCAATTTGCTTGTTATTGTATTGGTGTTGGTTGTTGATTTTGTGCTTGAAGGTGGAGCTTTTTTGGGTGGTGGTATTTGATGATCGTATATGTGAGGGTGGAACTTTTTTCTGTGGTGTTTGTTGTTTATATGTGTGAAGGCATTTTGTGTGGACTTTGCTATTTTCTACACCAAGTAATTGTTTGGGTATTCTTTCCTTTGCATGGTTGTATGTTTTGTTGGATGTGTAAATTATATTTGAAAATGAATTGACATGTGTTGTGGTTATTTTTGTTGCAAGTGGGTGTGGTGTGTAGATTTGTAAAAGTTTGAAAATGGTCTTGGGACATAGTTGCACATGTGATGCTTCTCTTATCATGTTTGTATTTACTATGTTAGGTTTTTTTTGTTGTTATCTACGATTTTTGTTTAAATTTTCATTGAACTTTTTGGAGATGATGGCCATTGATGTTGCCCAGCAAGATGCATGATGTGAGAATTCTTTTTGTTTATGTTGACTTTTGTCTTTTATTATTTTTGCATAATTATTTTTGTTAATTTTGTGTGGGATTGAATAGGTTTCATAAACTAGGAGAACATGAGGATTAAATAATCAATTAGCTATGTGACAGTGCCTCACTTGGCCTTTGGGATCATTTCTCCCAACTTGACAACCTTGAGTTTTAAAAGGTAGGGGAAACAAGCAACTCATTGCCATTTGTGAACATTCTTTTTCTTTGTTTTATTATTTTGTTGTTAATTATTTATTTCTAAATTTCCTAAATTCTACAATTATGGGAAAATGGAACATTAATTCCATTTGCATCAAGTGGAATAGTTGCAATCTTGTGTTGGTTGTTTATGGAGTGTTGTTGTAAAATTTTGTGTTGATTGAAATGAACAAATAAGATTTTGTAACTTTTCTTTCAACTTTGTTGTTGATTTTGATGAACAAATTAACCTTTTTGAGCTTGAAGTGGTTGTACAAGTTTTTGATGCAAAGATGTTTGGTTTGGTCAATGTTTTGCAATAAATTGTCAATTGTATCTTTCACCCTTGCAATGATGTTATTTCAAACAAAGTTCCCCACATAACCTAGTGTGGCCATTTCAAGGTGGGCTTTTTAGATCATTATTGCAATAGATAACATAGCTTTGCTAACACATATGTGTCAAGGCTACAAATAAAATATGAGTAAAGGTTGGATATAGAAATGAAGGCTAGAGAATCAATGTCAGGTTGTGTGTTGGTTGGGATGAAGAAACAAGGTTTTGTAGTTCTATTATAAACTTCATGGTTGATTGAAATGAGTAAATTCAATTTATTCAACTAAAGGGTGATTCTAGAAGTTGAAACTTTGTAGCATTTTTGGAGCTTTATGTTGTTTGAGAAAAGAAATTTGGAATTTTGAGTTTGATCATGCTTGCAAAAAATTGTAAAACTTTGTTTTGAAATTAAGATGAACAAACTATATTTTGCAAGTTCATTTAAGTTGTAGGATTGTTGAAATTGTTTTGATTCCAAGTTTGTGTGAAATTGCATTGTATGGACAAGTTATTGCTTGTGTTTGTATAAATTTGTGAAGATGTGTGGTTTGATCCATGTTTTGCAATATACATTAAAGGCTTGAGGATCAATGTAGGACTTTGTGTTCCTTAAGATGAATAAACAAAGTTTTGTAGTTTTTTTTTTGAACTTTGTGGTTCATTGAGATGAGTCAAATTGAGTTTTTAAGCTTGACAAGAGTGGTTGCAAAAACTTGTGAGACTTTGAGTTGAATGTTGGATATGAGCTAATGGATTTGTGTTTGTTTGAAACAAATCCAAAGTTGTTAAGTTTAATATGCAAGATTTGAATTTTTTATTTTGATGTTGATGTAAAGTTTTTTTCATTGTGTTTTAAAAAATAATAAAATTCTATTGCATACACAAATTATTGATTGGGATTTATTTGAAATAAATACAATTAGTTGGTTTTTACAATGAAGAAATTTGTAAAAATAACAAATTAATTGTATGATTTTTCCACATGGTTGTCTTGTAGACTTTTATTCCTTGTTTTATCATTTTATTGTGATTTTAATTAATTAAAGAAATAGAACTAAATGTGATCTTTTATATTTAATTATGTTATAAACCTTGATGTAGGCTTATTGTGGACCCTAGTCTACAACCTATTAATGACATAAGTTTTGGGACGTATATAACATGTTTCTATTAACTTATTTGTCAAGTCTTCCTTTTTGCATGGATGTCTTCCCATCAAACATGCAACAAATGTATTATTTTCCAATGGGTTTAGAAATTTTTTTTGTCTTTTGATTGGGTTATAACCATTACGTAAGAAGTGTTTAGGTTTGAAGTGGGTTTGGTGAACCTTCTTTTTGTCTTGAGAAGTTTCAAACACATTAATACCATAGTATTTGGGTGGCTTTGGCACTTGTGTGCAAAATATTTAATATATTTTAAAACTTTAACTTTGACAAGTGAATTTTTGAATTTTTAACAAGTAAATAATCAAACTATTAAAGACACATTAGTTGTTGCAAGTTTCTTGTTGTACCTTGTGGTTAAATGGTTCCCAATTAATATGTTTGAATGGGCTATGTCAAGGTTCAAATTTCTTTGCCTTCAAATGTGGGTTTTACAATATTGGCTACATTTTATTTTATTTTGACACAAAGGATTGATCATTTTCCAACAAATTGGAAATATATAAAATAATTTAATTTGTGTCAAAGGCACGCTATACTATAATTTTAAAAAATTGTAATTTTTAAAAAAAATGGTTTTGGCTTAGCTTTTTATGTCTCTTTGGCTTAATTCTTAGAATGTCATCATAGAGTTTGTTTGTTTGTTATTGTTTGTACCAAGATTGTTGTGGAGGTGGAATTTTATGATCCAAATATTTTCCAAAAAGGTTATATACCATATTTTGTTCCAAAACAAACACAATTATGTTAATTTAGTGTTGTCTATAGTGAGGTTGTTGTGCTAGATTTTTTTTGCTTTTTAGTTAGATTCTAACCATTCAAAAAAAGGGTCAATGACCCCATTTTGAATATTCTAAAAATTTGATAGTATGGAATAAATATGCCAGGTCTACATCCATATTGTGAATGCAATGTGGTAGCCAAATGTTTTGGATTGTTATCTATAATCAATAGCTTTCAAAGTTCAATTCTTTGAAAATCCAACAATGAGGGGTCATATTATTATTATTTTCAAGCTTTCCTTTTAAATAATAAATTGATACACATCATTAGTGCCATGTATGGCATCTTCAACACGAAACACACATTAAAAATGATTGATTTTGTTTTTAAAAAAATTGTGACACATACTTGAAACAAGTAACCAAACCATGAAATACTTCATTATTACTTGTATTTTAAAATATATATATTTACACCAATTTTTACAATGTGAAATTTCACAATTAATGTACAATAGTGAAACATTATCTTATCTTTGATCATTCGAATACAAACATTTAATATATAATAATTTGATATGAATTTGTTGTTACTTTTTTTCTACTAATTTACAAGTAGAAAACCAAGGTAATTTGATTATCTATTTCATCTTGTTGTCATCCTTACAAAATTAAATGACTTTAATGTAAACTCCATATGCAAATGATCAAGGATCAATATATTTGTGTTTGGATTACAAGTTGAACTTTGACCATCTATTTCTTCCTCATCTCACCTCAATTTTGCACAATATTTTTTGACATCATTCATATAGATGCCTTCTATCTACTTTAGAATTTGTACTATCAATAAATCATGATATCTTAGTGCAATAATCCAAAAACTTCTAATTTTGAAAGTTGCCCAAAACATTAAAAACTAAACTTTCAATGACGGGGATTTCCCATTTCTAAACCAAATCCCAATTTTTTAAAACCAAAGGGTTTGGCTTGAAGTCTTCTTCATCTTTATGGAATTGGATTTTTAAAATTCTAACAAATTTCCTAACTTTTGAACACATTTGTGAAGGTTGGTCCAACTTTTGTATTGGGATTGTTTTGGTCAAATGTCAATTAAGGGTTAAACAAAGACCATGTTTAACATTAAAAACAATGATAGAACATGAGATCTTGACAAATTGAAATAAGAGATGACGTTGAGTAAGGAGTAAACAACTTTGAAAATACATTACGACTACAAAAAGTTGAATAAATGAAAAGTTACAAAGAGATGAAAGCATTGCAACAAGTTGATAAGGGATTACAATGAACAAATGAAGACAATAAAGACAAATTTGAGGACAATGTAAATGATGTTTGAATTGATGAAAGCATTGTAATGAGCTAAAAAAAGATGAACTACAAACAACAAGACACAAGAAATGAAAAATTGAAAATAGTATAAACAACAAATCAATGCAAATAAAATTTAAAAAAAACGCAACCAACAAAAAACATTGCAAATGAAATTTGGGAAAAAATGCAAACAACAAGAGGATTTGAATACAAATGAAGTTGATGAAGGTGCTATAGCAAGGAAAAGAGGGCATGTTGCAACCAACAAAACATTGCAATTGAATTTGAAGGGAATGCAATCAACAAGAACACAAATAATGATAGAGCATGGAGAAAATCATAAAAGAAAGCTTGAAGAGAAATCTACAAAGCTTAAGGTGCAAAGGAAAGCTACAAAGGTTCTTGAAATTATGAGTCAAAGGTTATGTTAGCCTTGTAAATATCCATTAGCACCAACAAGCATTGTAAATGGCAATAGTTGGCATTTGCCAATTAGTATGTTCCTAACTCAAAGTGTATACGAAGGTAAGGTCAAAATAATGGTCACAAGTTACTTTGTTCATTCTTAGAGAGAATGAGTGTCTATTAATGAACATCTATTGGTAAATATGGGTAAGCTACTCTTAGGTGTGAATTCACCTTTTACCCACATACATAGGTAGTTTACCAAGGTAAAGTGAGAAGGAGTAGTAGTAAGGTTTTCATGACTTTGGTGAAGAACTATACAGAACTTGAAAGGAACAGAAAGCTAATGATCTAAGAGCATCTCCACCCCACACCAGCAACGCTCCTTTTCATTAAATATTGCATCAGAATAGAGAATACTGGTATTGATGGTCCATTTTGCAGTGATCATTTGAACCCCTTTAAAAGCTTTTTTCTACTATGGATTTGGACGCTGACTATTAGTCGTCCATATGTTAACACATAAATGGTCTTTGAGTGTTTAAAGGGACACTTTTATACCATTTATGGGTGGAGACAGTGATCATTAACCAGTATTCTATTCTAAAATAAAGGAGTTGTTTGCCGGTGTGGGGGTGGAGATGCTCTAAGGGCCATGAATGAACAACCTACCAAGCTAGCTAACAACCAAACCAGTGTTGTGTGGTTATTTGAATTTTTAAAGAACCTTCCATTTCAGTTTTTTAAATAATTCAGAAACAAGGAACTCAACAATTTTGATTTTCTTGAAATTAAAAAAATAATAAAAATTTAAAAACAATAAATTGTTTGTGTTGCTTTACCTATTTTGAAAACCTGAAAAAAAACGTGCGATTTTCATGGAAGAAGTCAAAAACAACATATATTTTTCTGGCTGGTTGTTTGAATTTTTTTTCAAAAGAGATTGAGAACCACGGTTATATACCAGAACCATGTCTTTGATTTTTTGAACAAAGTGGTGATGAATCTTAAGAACCGCCCTGATAACCGCTGGGGGTCTGTGCCTGTTTCTGATACCCACCCAACACTGATAACAACCTGTAATTTGTATATATGATGGTTGTGTTGTCTTTTGCTCTAGTTTTGAGTACATTGGGAGGTTTCTATAGGAGTAGTATTTGCAAGTTGTTGTGTATCTTTTCTTGTACATCATGTGTTTGAGGTGCTTGGGTCACATACCATAATACCATGGCAAGTTCAAAATTTCAGTATCAAATTAAGAATTTTATTTTTGAATATTCCAGACTAAGATAAAATATTTCAGTTTGTTTTAAAATATTCTTTATTTTCCTTCAAAAATTATTTTTCATATATATATATATATATATATATATGAAAATTCCAACACTTCAGTATCAAATTAAGAATTTTATTTTTGAATATTCCAGACTAAGATCAAATATTTCAGTTTATTTTAAAATATTCTTTATTTTCCTTCAAGAATTATTTTTCATATATATATATATATGAAAATTCCAACATTTTTTAAAATGATATAACTAGTGTTGAACTTGCCATGGTACAACATGGTCCATACCATTAACATCACTTTTCTCATTTTATATAATTTGTTCCCCGGAGTCATGTCGGTGTGTTGAAATGTTGGAACTCGAATAGAGTTCTTACCCAATTGTTTTGGGCTTAGACAAAACGTCCTTATTATGAACCACACTCGTTTTGTTTTCTCTTGTATGGATGGAACACTTCATAATTGCGAGCAAAAAACTTCAGCAATGGAATGAGCAAAAGCCATGTGGATTTTTAGATTTTACAAACTCCCCACACCACCCTAAGGCATTATTATGTGACTCGGTGGCCATTGGTACACCATCCATCCATCATCCATCCATCCATTGGAAACTCGTTATGACTTAAGTTGCGGATGAACCATGACTAAGTTACCAATGTTTGCCCCCATTGGTATCCTCTCTTGTAAACCCCACCTACTTCCACCTCACACTACCTAGGTAACAACTAACAACCCGATGGAAGTGGGTAAGTAAGTAAGGTATCGTGTAGGGAACATAAGTGGTTATTACATAGGTAGGTAACTAGGGTAAGGCACTTGGTGGCTATTAAGCAAGTAGATATATATGCCAATGGTTGGTAGTTAGTACATAGATAACCACCATGGTTAGCAATGGGACAAGAATACAATGAAAATGTGTGTGTGTGTGTGTATGTATAGGTATTGTTATCAATCCTAAAACACTAAACATGATTATGATTAAATAATAAAAAAAAAATAATAATAATAAATGGGAAAAAAAAAAACCCCCCTTTTTTTAACCGGTGTCTAACTGACAATATAACTAGTGGTGGTTCTCCATCAGGTATTTGAGAACCAACCCTTATGCATAACCGTGAACTATTACCCCAAAAAAAACTAGATAAATGGGTATTTGAAGGGTATTACTTTGACACTGCAGTAAACCACACCCCCTCTTGGCTTGGCAAGTATACATGATTGGAGCATTCTAGCAACCTCAGTGTGTTCAAGGTAGCCAACACTGATACCCGGATCAATCTACTTGCTGCTCAAATACCCTGTTAGTATCACATAACTGCAGTTTGTCAAGTCTTTCTTTTGTGGAAAAAAAGTGAAAGAACTGCCTAGAAAACTGCTGGGTCTTTGCCAGTTCTTTCATGAGACCCGGCGGTTCTTTGGAGGTCCTGGAAAACCCCCCAGCAAGAGATTGGTTCTTTGATTCTGATTTTTTCAAGTTCAATCTAGGATTCCTTCCCAAGGAGCTAGTAGGTTACACAAAAGAGCAACTCTTCCAATCTCTCCTCCTCCTCATTGATTCCATGGATGTCCCCAAGTCCCAACCTTCAAGAACATCATCACAGTTGACAAGCAAGGGTTGGCTGATCATGGGCTCTCTCTAAGTTAATTGTGGTTGATTCTTTGCAAAGGAACTCTTAGGGAGTTGTGTTCTCTCACCGGAGAATATATGGCAGGTCAGAAGCCCTCCACCAAACCCTAAATTCACAACCTTTTGCAAATCCTAGTAAGTTTGTTTATCTGCAATGCTATCAATAGATAGATCATTAGGGTTTTAGGGATTGAAATCATAATAATAGATCTGGAGGCTGCAAGCTGCAACCTTCCTGAATACAACTTCTCTATTTATCATTCTCTTGAGATTTTCAGGCTAGATTGAACCAAACCCGAATTTCAGTCTTTTGCAAATCCTAGTGTTTTGATATCTAGGAAGCAATGCTGATAGATATTTGGTGACTGAAATAAGAATACATATTTGGATGCTGCAACCTTTAAGCCTCCTGAATACAACTTCTTCTCAATTTATCATCCTCTAGAGATTTCAGACCAGACTGATCATGTGGTTATTGACGCGGTCCGAGGTTAAGTTAAATTTGAGCAACCTACAGGTATATAGAGGTTGATCATTGTTGGTAGAATTCTGCATTTGAGTGCCCAAACCCCTTCACTTGAACTATCCTCTTCCACTTGCCTCCAGGCAAGAAACCCAGGTTTGATGAGAATTATTCACCATGCGGGCATTTGAGAATCAGTTTTGATACCAAGTCAGTGACTGATTTGAATTGAACATTCCTGGCTTTTGGCACTAGATCTCAGCGGTTGTAGTCAATTGCAGCACCATTGATTATATATATATGTTGATCGTATATTATATAGATATTCGCAAAGTAAGGAAAACATAGCACGAGTTTGGTCATTGGGCTTAATCACGAACTGAAACTCAGATTAACAACACGTTTGGCTAGATCTAAGTTTCATCTTTGCCTTTTTTTTCTCCAACCAACTGCCTTCAATCGCTCACTAATGTTGCTCTGTGTATTATTGCAACTATTAATATTCTTGAACCTCATGCATTTAGTCCTGAGTTCCAACATTTTATGCCCATATTTAATAAATTTTCACTTTTTTACGGATAATAAGTTATTATCTGTAAAGTCCAGTGGACTGGGACCAGATGGTCTAGTTTGGGTCTGATCAGGGATGAAATGCACAACAACAAGGGGCAAAAAATCTTCAATGGAAAATAACTGGGACCCAAGCTAGTTTTTGGTGCAAAAACGAATTTGGTCTTTAGTCTTCCTATTTCGTTCATGCCCATTTCCAGAGAGCATCTTCAAGTTTTCTTGGTTGCAACAAACAACAAGAATGCGAAGGAGATGTCTTGCTTCCCTCTGGATTCACCCCAAGAACACTTCCTTTCAACTTGTTCTGCTTTCTTCTACATTTTCAAGCTTCTCTACTTCCTCTTTTCTTTCAAGTTTTAAATTGGTTTTTTGTACACCTCTTTCAACATTTTTAGGAATTTGCATTCTGGGCACAAGGAGACATTGCAACTGGGTCCTAGGAGAGCATTGGGTTTTCTGGGCCCAAAGCTTTTCTTTAGCTTCTAAATTTTTCTTCTGTTATTCAAGTTTTACTTTGTTCTATTTAAGTTCTAAATCGTTCATTTAACTTTCATTTTCACTCAATTTAGCTTTGATTATGTGGGCTAGGTTTTAATGTCCTTTCCTATTAAGTTTTCTCAACCCAATTGATTTGCAAATTTGTTGGTGGACACCCAATATATTGTGACTTGATTTCTTTATGTTTTGTTGTAAATAGGGTTTGGTCCTCCCAAGCTTTGGTATTAGTAGGTTATGGTTTTCCCAAAGCACATGTTCTAATGTCAAAATAACTTCTAGTTTTCCTAAGCTACAATTTTGAATCACCAATTACATTGTGTGCATTAATTTTAGCTTTATCTTCTACTACCATAATATTTTGGCAGATTCAACACACAAATGTCAAATAATTAATTTAATTAAGGTTTCTTGGTTTGATGTTTGGGTTTTTAATTCTAAAAATTTCGATGGTAAACCATAAAGTTATTGTAAGGTACATTTATTTTAAACAACTCGAAGTATTTTAGTGGTCAAATGGACCTCAATATAGTATCCTCCCTTTAAGACAAATAGGGATCAACCTCTTGACCCTATACAATTTTTTTGAAAAAATAAAAAATTACAAAAAAATATTTAAAAAAAGATTTAAAAAATTAATTTATGCAAAAGCCGCCAAGGTATTACAATATTTAAGTTTTTCATTATTATGATTATTTTTAAAGCTTTGAATCACCCAATTAGCCTCTTCACCCAATAAACAATTTCATGACCCAATTGGGTTTTAAATCAATGGTTTAAGGTCTGGTTTCACTTGAACCATGGTTTTAGGTTTTTTTTTCCATTCCGTTATAGATTTATCTTCACCCAAATATGTTAGAATCAATGGTTTATGCTCTAAATTTTTACCCAACCAAGGTATCGATCACCCAATTAGATTTTGTTTTGTCTTCACCAAAGTAAACTTTAAACTACTTGTTTGGGCTTTTTTCTGTCCTCACTAAATTTTACATTTGTTTCAATTTGGTTTTGATTTATCTTATAATTAACTTTTATATCAATCTCAACTAGGTTTAGTCTATCATATTAAGTTTTGCATTCACCAAAATAGGCTTTAAGTGATCGAATTTCATTTATTCTAAAAGTCCTAAGGTTTGCCTTGATCTAATTAAAGTCAAAATTAACCATTAGGCTTTCACTTGTCCTATTAAATTTTGCTTTCACTTAATGAAGGTCATAATCACTCATTTAGGAATTGGTATGTCACCTTGAGTTACAATTTTTTCATATTTAAATTCTAAATTAGTTAATTAGGCTCTAAGGTGTTCAATTGAAATTAATTAACAATAATTTAATTAAGGTCAAATTCACCCATCTAATTTTTGATATGTCCAATTAAAGTCTAATTTCACCCAAGTAAGGTCTATAAACCTGAATTTGGTTCTAATCTATCCAATTAAGGTATGATTTCAGACACATAAGGTTTGATTTCACCCAATTAGGCTTTGGAAACTTCAATTTGGCAATGATATGTCAAATTAAGGTTTGTTTTCACCCAATTATATTCATAAACTTCAATTAGGTTTCCATATATGCAATTAAGGTATAATTTCATTTAATTAAGGTTTGATTTGCTTCAATTATGTTTTAAAAACTTCAATTAGGCTTTGCTCCTTTTAACTTTAATATGATTTCACCCAATTAAAATTTGATTTGCTTAAATTGCGCTTATGGTGGAAAAGTTATTGAATACAAACAACTCTTCCACTAAAAAATAATTTAATTCAAAATTACAAGTTATAGCTAAATTTGAACACATTTTTCGTATTTTTTAAAAACCATTTGTGAGTAGGATTTGATAAAGGTGATTTGGAAATTTTCACACTTGGGGTCCAATGGCACTGGTTACATTATATATAATAATAATAATAATAATAATAGGTGTTTTTTTTGTTTTGTTTATGATGACACTATAACCCTTTCAAACTATTAAAACTTTCATTTCATTTTTGGCATTATTAAAAAGTTTTCAATGAAACAATGTGCATTTTTTGTCATTCCATAAGTTTGGACCAATAAAGAAAAACTATTGAATTTTAAATGATTTTCATTAAAAACTAGTTAGAATTATTTTTAATGATTTTTTCATAAAAACTTTGAAATGAAGCCCATATCAACTAAATTGTATTAGGATGGGCGACTTTACAAAAGAATTAATATATTTCACCAATGGCACAAGGGCCCATTAGTATCAACAGTGTTTATATTATACATTTTCAAAAAAAATATCAATCGAATAAGGTTAAAATATAAAATTTCAAAAATTACTACTGGGCTTTTGCATTGTTGGACCAAGTATGTTACACCTCTTGTAAGGTTGCCCATCCCAATACTATTATTGTCAAAATGGGCTTAACTTCAAAGTTATTTGTGTCTGGTTTATATATTTACAAAGAAAATATTCACTTTAAATTCAATAACTTTGACTTCATTGATTGGAAAATTGCAAAAAAAATAAATATGCACACCACTTTGTCAATGGCATTTTGCCATACCAAAAGCAAAGCAAATGGCTCCATGGTTTAGGAGGGTTAAGGTGTAATTACATTGAAACATAAAAATGAATAAACACTTATTTTAATATATAAATATTAGTTGAATAAAACATATTTTTGGCTTGCATCAAACTTTGAGACATTATATTCATTTAAATTCTTCTAGTTTTAGTATTTGATCAAAATGGAACACATTTTTTGAAGGTTTGAAAGATGTAGTGAAAGGAATACAACCATCTATTCCCTTGGATGGTTAAATTATAGTTTTTGCCAAACAAGAAACATGCATATCTCTAATGTTTTAAAGCATTAGCCATTCCACTTCATTCAAAACAAACAAAGTTAGAAAACAAATGACGAATTCATATGATCTACTTCAGAGAAAGTAAGTCATCCTTGACAACTCATGTTAGAGATGGAATGAATTGATTTGAGACAAAAGTCACTACATCTATTTCTAAAATTTCAAAGTAGGTTTGAAAATTAATTCAAAATGAACACATAAACACTACATGAAAAAAAATTAGATTGTGAAATGATATACCCACAAAACAAATGCTAGTCAAATTTAGCATACTATTGTAATTCTTCTAGCCAATTTGGAACTTCAATGAGGAGGTCATTAACAAGCTAAAAAATGTTAATATTAATTATTCAAGGATGAATGAAAATGTAGTAAGGAACTTCAATGACATTTGTAAATCATTTGTAACTTCTTGATTTGTGGTGCTTGCAACAACAACAATTTGTATTTGTTCATTTATTAACCTATTAATTGAATTGAACCTATTAATAACTCATATTTTAAAAATACATATGTTATATTTTTTCTATTTTTTCTAATATCAATGATTAATGCATACCCTACTTTAATTTTAATTAGTTAAAAAATAAACAAAACACTGGGTTAAAACTAATTAAATTATAATTTTTATGCAAGAACAAATATTTGGCACCTTATTTTTTACTTGCATACTTTTTGAATTCAATGAAGAGTGTCCCATGTATACCATGTGTGTATAGGCAAGTAATTTAATATGGGATAAAACAAAACATTCACACAAATATGGCACATTGCCCATTGTTAAATGGTGAACACAATTAATTGTGTAACTCGAAATCTAAACATAAACATTATGAAATTTCAAATGTCCTATCAAAAAGATTAACAAAAATAGAATGAAATCAATCTATTATTTTAAAAATATTATCAAAACATTCTTATAATGACAAATGGTAGTAAATTCTAAAGGAATCCAACAATATATGGTAATAATCTTGTTCAAGGTAATTAATTTAGTGAACATAAACAAAATACCTAAAGTAAATATATTTTATAATTAATCACCATCATAAGCACATGCATCACAAAATATTGATATATGCATATATGTTAATGATTTTCACAAGTATTTAATTTTTCCCCATTTCAAAAAAATTATTTTCATTTACACAAGGGCAAACTTGAAACATATACTAGTTAGAAGTAAAGATAAGACCTTACATTCTACACATTTACCAACCAAGCAAGTTAATTAAAAGCATAACAAAACAATTTATAAACTAGGAAACGTGTATATGTATCCTAATATGAAAAAGAATGGAAAAAAAACTCACCTTTGGTATTTGAAAGTTTGGTGTTGAAGTTCTAACTTGCATAGGGCAAGAAAGGAGGGGAAATACCAAACAAACAAAGGAAACAAGAACAACACCAATGCAAGAAGAATATTATCAACACAAAAATAACAAGAGATGGGCTAGTAGGTACCTAAGGAGTTGTAGCACCAACAAGAGATGGATGGAGCTTACAGCTCCAACCTGCACATGGCAATAATGCAGAGAAATACCATATTAACCAATAGAACAAGAATAACACCAATGTGAAAAGAGCGGTAGCAACGTGAAAATAACAACAATAAAAGCTGGGCTAGTAGGTACTTGAGGAGCTATGAAGGGATTGGTAGCATTAACATGAAAAGAGTGGCAACACGAGAAGAACAACAAAGGCAATGCAAAAAAAAAAACAACACAAGTAGAGTAACATAATAGTGTGAGAAAAATAGTGTAGCAATGCAAGAATAACAACGTAACAACGAAAAAAGAATGGCATACCAACTACCAACGTATTGAGAGTTGAACACCAATGCAAGAAGAGCCTTGACACTAGTGCACAAAAAGTAGCAACAACATGTGAGAAGAACATCAACACAATGTAATGAAGAGTGACAACAAAACAATGCAAGGAAAAGTAGGAGCACACAAAGAAAACAACACCAATGTGAGGGATGCTATGAGGAAAAGCAACAACATGCGAGGAGAAGAACACCAATGCAAAGGGTACAAGATTGAGCACCATTGTGAACAACAATGCCAACATGAGTAATAACAACACTAACGCGAGTAGCAGTGCTAATGCAAGAAAAAATACAACGAGAAAAGACCAATCAAAAGAATAAAACAAAACATAGCCAACAAAAGAAGAACATAACTACAAGACAAAAAACATCATTGTGAAGAAAAATGAATTTTAGGCTTCATTTTATACAACTTCCATTATCCCTAACTTTAAACAACACCTCTGCCTCCCTAGGCAGTGGATGTTGTTTAAGAACCCTAAATTGGAAGATTGAGAATTGGATGAAGGTTCTTTTTGTTCAGTTCTTAAAAAAGTTAAAAAACAAAAATTAGTTTTCATGATCGATTTTCATTCATGTGAGAATTAGAGGTCAATTTTCAATCTGGTTCTCACACGTAATTATGTCAACCTATTTTCATTGTGAGAACTAGGTCAAAAACCGGTTGATGACTCAAAGATTGCCCAACACTGGTTATTACACCATAGTCCCGAAAAGAACTCCTAAAATGGGATGTCGACCTAACAAATGTCTCATATTTGAATGTCCCTAGTAAATATTTGGATGATGGGACATTTTGGTTCAAGCAAACCTAATTAGGGTTGAAATCAATGGTGAAAAGACACATGAACAATGTCAAAGATGACAATAGACAATGAAAAAATGATAAGAAAATGGGAACATTAATGAAGAATGATGAAATGGTGGTGAGGAACAATGGGGGTGTTGAAAAAACACGTTGAAAATATCAAAGGTGCCAAGTTGGGTAATAGAGGAAAAAAAAAGTTGGCTACAAGGGCCACTAATGGACGTTTAGGACATTGAAGGCATTAGAAAAGTTAATGATTTCAATAAGTGAAGATGGAATTTCATGTTTTAGAATTAGTGAAAGTGGAAATGATTCCATGCACAATGTATAGGATAATAGATTATCAATTTCATATATATATATATATATATATATATATATATATATATAAAATCCA
>Ga0116231_10002734_pt1 | contig 36824 bp, 24 predicted proteins | sample S1TSphgellanicum_2_FD_89695 | JGI IMG/M metagenome (GOLD analysis project Ga0116231, IMG submission 89695) | Host-associated microbial communities from peat moss isolated from Minnesota, USA - S1T2_Fd - Sphagnum magellanicum MG | ecosystem: Host-associated > Plants > Peat moss > Unclassified...
ATCTGGGGCATCATGCATTTTAGACAGTATCTACACAGAAACCATTTTACTCTGAGAACAGACCACAAGCCGCTTGAATGGTTGGTGACGGTGTCAGATGCACATGGCAAGAAAGGCAGGTGGATCGATATGCTGTAGGATTTCAGCTTCAAGATACTACATTGACCAGGCTTGAGACATACGAATGCAGATGCTTTGAGCAGAAATCCAATAGGGCAGGCCACGGATGATGATGACTTCAATGAAGAAATCCAAGACATTGGAAGTACACTGACTGACACACCTAAAAGAGAAGGGGAGACTCTCTTTGTTCGGACTGGCGAAGGAACAGAACGGTTCGGCGTCAAGAAAAAGGACAGGGGGTGTCTGCAACATCATGCGTATTGTTTTGGCATCAACCACTATGCTCATGTTAGCGACCAGCAGCTGTATATGGTTGATGTTGTATCAGAAGAAGACCCGGCCAAGGAGCCTATGCCATATGAGGCAGAAATTGCAAAGGAGAGTGAGCTTATGCAGGACGAAGATGTGAAAGTGGTGTTGAAAAGGAGGAGACCCCAGTGCTACGACAGGCAACATCAATTGGAGCTAGTGTTGGAAGCTCAACAACTGTTTGAGTCTGGTGAACGTGACTTGGTTCCTACAGGTTTGGATGAGGAGGATGAGTGGGGCGCAAGCACAGCACACCAAGACATATGGGAGGATGTAACCTGCATAGACTTATTGCAAGGAGGCATGCTACCAGACACTGTTGATCTTGTGGAGTCTAAGAGAACAAAGAAGAGGATATTGAACTACCACTGGCAGGATCAATCACTCTATTTCAAGGGCTTATTTGTACCAAGGCCAGAAGACCGCATGGGACTAGTAATCCGAATGCACAAAGACCTAGGGCATTCTGGAGAAGAAAGGACTCTGGCTGAGATATGTAGGAGGTACTTTTGGCATAATCGGACTGAGGATGTGAAGATTGTGGTAAAGATATGCCAACAATGTCAGATGGTGAGAAGAGTGGGGAGTATACCTTCTAAAGATGAGGAGTTAAAGAGCATACCCATTTGTGATATGTTTCATAGAGTGGCTATGGACACTGCAGGACCATTGCCTGAAACCAAGTCAAGAAACAAGTACATACTGGTGGCAATCGACCACTATTCCAAATGGTGCGAGGCAAAGGCAGTTGTTGATCATGGTGCTAAGACTGCGTCCAGGTTTCTGGAAGATGACATAATCTGCAGGTATGGAGTCCCCAAGTTTGTGCTCACTGACAATGGTGGGGAATGGGTTGCAAAATTCGATGTTATGTGCAAGGACTATGGTATCTAGCATTAGCGCACTACACCCCAGTGGCCTCAGTGTAATGGGATGGCGGAGCGCTTGATTAAGACCACCAAGCACGACATTACCGTTTTTGTTGCAACACTAAAAAATGTAAACTGTTGGGATGAGCATCTGGCTAAGATATTGTTTGGGTACAGATGTGGGATACAGGCTAGCACCAAGTTTTCACCCTTCATGATTCTGATAGGTCGAACACCACGTCTTAGGGCAGATAATTACCTGCATGCTCTAACTGCTATGACTGATGATGATGTTGAAGTTGTTGCAGCACAGTTTCTACAAAAGGTGAAGCTTATAGCAAGCATCCACGAGAATGTCTTGCTCAATGTGGAACATGCACAGAAGAAACAAAATAAAACCTATGATGGTAGAAAAGGTAAGTAGACTTTTGAAGGTTTGGTTGCAGGTGAAACAATGGTCAAAATGAAGAAACCAGGAAGGAAGAAAGCCTTGGCTGCAAACTGGGAAGGTCCATACCAATTCATTGGGCACACAGATGGGAAGGGGAACTTTGATTTTGAAGAGGGCAGTTGAGTGTGCATCATCCAGGATGTTGATGGACGCTAATGGGAAAGGTCTCGTAGGGATCTTCAGATCTATCACGTTCAACAAGAGTAAATGAAGCTGAGGGATTCAGCTTTTTAAAGAACGGAAGGGTTACATATGTGATCGAACAATAGGTCACCATACTAGTGTGAACATAACATGTTGTTTGAGTTAATTTTGTAGTCGTTAGTGGTTCTGGCTGCAGGGATCTCTCCATTACTGTTGCAAAGAATGCATGGCGACTACTTCTGGAGGTACAGTGAAATCAGATCACACGCAAATGAGGCGGCGCGGATTATGGCGGAGTGGAGTTGCATTGATGAGCTGGAGTGGATGGAATGACAACGGATGGGGAGGAGGCAAGATAGAAGGCCAAGGAGGACCGGTGGAGAAAAAAAAGGAAGATCAGAGAAAGTTTTTGGGACGTAAGGGGTGATAAGAGTGGTGCAGATTATGGTAGATGAATGCAGAGATGCATAGATAGATAGTGGAGAAGGTTTTTGCTCTGGCTGGTTGTTGAAATTTTCCGTTGCGCCAACAACTTAGTTGGATAGTTGTGAATGACTGTACTACAGTAAGGCAGCTTGTATTCTTTGGACTTTTTGTGAATGAAGGTGTAGGCTATAGATTCAACGATCAGAATCAGCCGATTTTGTAAAAGTGTAAGCGGTGTTTGCGTGAGGATCAGCGGGTGTAGGCAGGAAAGTTTTAGATGCATTAAAGAGAAAAGATTAGAAGGTGTTGGTTGGTTTTAGAATCGCACATAACTCAGTTCCGTGTAGGGACATCAAATCGTACAGTTGGTTGTTTGGTCTTACACACTCACTTTTTGGTTACAGTAATACTGTTTTTTGGAAGGTTGGTTCAGTGCACCAAAACACCAACACCAAAGTAGACTAAAACTTGACACCAATTCCAATAATAATGGAATACATACTTGTAAATCTCTTCACAAATGGTGCTCTGTTTCTTCTTGCAATGGATTCTTTCCATTTGTTTCCAAAAAACAAAAAAAAACACAAAAAAAAAGTCTTTGCAAATTCAACAAATTCTGTTATTAGGGTTCCACTTATGCAACAACATAAAAGTTTAAATCCATGAGGCTTGATTGTGAAGGTTTAAATTGTTGGATGAACAGCCTCAATGGCAATCAATTTGGTTAAAGGATTCATTCATTTGACTAAACAATTGTTTTAGAATCATAGGTTCTATATATAGGATGTTTGATATTATGTGAAATATCAATTAAAGAAAAAGGGAAAAAAATAGTGACATTACATAAACATAAAAGGGTTATGGTTTTTGCAAATTATCACGAACTAGGGGGTATTGGACCCAAATTTTGTCAAAAGTGGGGACCAAACTGGTATTCTCACTTAAATTGGTCCTAGCAGGAATTTCAAGCTTAGTTATGTATTTGCCTTACCTTAGCCTTCACTACCGATCATATTATTCATTAAATTAAAGTCTCCTCATAATAAAAGATTTCCTGCAAATCTTGTGAACTGATGATACTTGGTTTTAGTAAACAGTACTTAGTTTTGCTTACTTTATGGCTATACTCAAATTGGGGATGAAAGGGGGGTTAGGGGGTCAAAAAGGAGATTACATTGTCTCCATTATAAAAAAAAAATCTCTAACATTTTGTGATAGATTTCTTCCTCTTAATTTCTGAGGTTGAAATTTTGCAAAAAATCTCTAGAAAAAATCCCCCAAAATCACTAATCTAAGCATACATTTCAGAGCTTGCTAATTTGATAATAATTTTTTTGATGATGTTGTGGAAGACACTTCCACTATAATTTGACATGTTTGTACAGAAAATAGCTATTAACCTCTAAGTTTCAATTCCATATACTAGTTTCATAGCAAGGTATCCAAGTCTTCCAATGGTTGTATTACACCTAGAAATAATTTTGCTTATGTAAACATGGTTGTTAGAATTGAACAAAATAAAGTGCAATTGTGCATGTAATCCAGCTATGAAATTTCGAATATGGAAATAAATCATATCGTCCTTTGTGAAGTTTAAGAAATTGAAATTAATGGACAAAAGATTAATGATACTTGTTAATTTTCATGTCATCACTAAACAATATAGATGGCAAATTATAGCTAGGTTGGCTAACATTTAACACGATGAGTTACAAGTACATATAAGGTTATGATTCAGCTCAAAAAATGATATTGACTTACAAGAATGATGAAATTGAACAAATCAAGAAAATAAAATTTCATTTGGGTATCCAACCAATAACGGTTAAATAATATCTTTTTAAGAGAAAAACATATCAATCCAGGAATTGGGTTTCAATAAAACCTACTTAACACTTCTTAACAAACACTGAAGGCCTTTAATAGTGGCAAATACCATAGTACCTTGGCCATTTCAACACATGTCCATCAAATAATTAATTAATTTTGAAACATTTATTTCAACAAATGAAATATTCTTAAATATCCACTATTTTCCTTCACGATATTTTTTGATTTGGAAGAAATAAAATTTGAAAATTTCAACATTTCTGAAAATAATATAATTAATGTCGAATTGGCTAAGGTACTAAGGTAGTCCAAAATTGTCTTCAACTATCAAAAATTGGTGTGATGGTTTCATAAAATATCTTGATTTTGATAGCCTTTTATTTGATCTTAGTGTTCATCCAAATGTTTTGATTTCACCAACTAGCAAGAATAGGATCATTCTTGAAGGTATTTCCACCAAGTTGGTTTATAAGGTGGGTTTAACCATTGTCCTAAGATGAAAAAACAATGAATGGGATTTTAGGTTGTATGTTAGTAAAGGTTGCAAACTTGTGCACTGCATGAAATGTAGTTTGTTCTCAATAGACATGTTGTGTTGTAATTAAATCAACGGAATATTTAATAAACTAAGGAAATCTGATTCCTTCTTAATTCAAAGTTTCAATAATAAAAAGTCGTTCATTTTGGAATAGCTAAACTTATACTTAGGGTGTTTTTGGTAAATGTCATATGGAAAAGCTTCAAGAATATTTGATACATTATTTTGGTATGATTAAAATTCAAGGTCAAAAACCATTTATTATGAAATTTTAAAATTTTATTTTACATTATAACACTTTGGGTTCATTATCAAGTTTGGTAGGTAAGATAAAGTATGTCAATCCTCAATTAAAATCATAAGTATAAAAAAGATGATAAACCATTTCTCAACCAAAGGAAATGAATATTAGAATTATGACACAAGATGCAACAAATACCTTGAATGTTTTCTAGCAATTGAAGTCAATAAGTTTTTTTTAATGACAAAACTTTGCACATTTTAAACCTAAGATTTTAGGTTTTGATCTTGTCACTTTATTTTTAAGTCAAAATATGTGCCAAATTCACCAAGATTTGAAGTCAAATTGAATTTTGGGGCCACCAATTCAATCAACAACTAGGGATGCTTGTTAACATAAGTGACTTGTGTAAACCCTTGGATATCAGGTTTTGATGCATGATGACTATTAGGTGTTGCATCAAGTCAATGCACCTCTATTGTTATTTGCTACCTTTTGCAATATTTTTTCTCAAACCTTTGTCTTCCCCATTTAATCACCTTCATGAGTATGTAGTTGCATCCTTTATGACAAAGTTATGTGCTTGAAAACTTTGTGTACATGTGTGTTGTGGTGGAGCTAAGATCTTGTGATTTTGTCTTCAAGGAGCAATTACATAGTATTGTCTTTGATTTGAAGTGGATACATAGGTGCAATGGACATTTGTTTGGGATCATTGAACCAAGCTTTATGAACCCTTCACACCTTCAACTTGAAGATTTGTAAATGCCCATATACATTTGCCATGAGCTTTCATAACATGAGTTTTGAAAGTTAATAATGTGCTTAGAACTTCATTGTAGCTCAATCATGCTCATGATCACTATGTATGTATTTCAAACCTTTTTTATATAGTGTGCACCCCTTGTGTTCATATTGGTATGCACATCTTACATTTTGATTTTGATGAATGTGCTTAATTTTGTCCTTTGAATTGTAAACTTGATGCCTTCATTGATATCACCTACAAACTTCAATTTTCATCATTTTTTTTTCTAAGCCTTATTTCAATGTGTCTAAGCCATTTTCCAAAATTGGTTCAATTGTTGCATTAGTAGCAAATTGTACTTCTAGCCCCAAATTGCATGATGCTTCAATGTGTAAAATGACAATTGCTACTTCTTCCTCTAGAAGTAAATTAGTGCTAGAGAAAAAGCCAATTGTGTTGCTTTTATAAATTTTAGTCCAAATTGTTTGGAAGATAAAAAACTTAGGAAGGCAAAATGGGAGTTGAAACTTGTTTTTTGATATGTTTTAATTTTCAAATTGTCAATTGACTATAGGTAAGATGACAATGTTTACATGTTTAGGATTTTCACTAATGTGTTTCATGTTATATTGAAGTTCAATGGCCTTTAAATGTGCATAAGGGTCACAAGGTCACTATTGTTAGGTCAAGGGTACTTATGGGGTAATACTACATCAATTCAACTAACCAACATGTCAAGAACAAATGTCAATTTATGATCATGCATGGTAGGGATTTTTTTAAAAATAAAATAGAAGCTAGAGTTGAAATTGAGGAAATGTGAATTTGTACAATTTGTGATAGTTTAATCAACTTTTGAAACATGAATGTCCAATTATAAAATACAAAGGCATGAAAAAATTGTTTGATTTTCTTCAAGTGCCAAACATCCCTTGACATCATTCAAGTGACACAAATGTTTGAATTTTGACCAGTTGCATCCACATATTAATTCAAATTATATTTTGAATTAACATAAATAATGATGAGCTATTGGAAAACATATGGAATGTATGAAAAAAAAAAAAATTGATCATCATTGGTAATGCACAACAATGTAGGGCCCGAGTTGCAAATCATGGGTGTGAAAAGGCACGTGTTAATTTGCCTTTTCATGTCCTTTTTGGTGGGTACGAAAGTTAGTAGGAAAGAAGGTAATTTTTCTAGGAAAGAAGTGAAATAGTTATGCTTGAAATTGAGGCAGTTGTTTTAAGAATTGTTTTTGAAATTCTCCAATGATGACCATACAAAAGATTATGCAAAATCTCCCATATATTAGTTTGAATTTTTTTGTCACTAGATTCAAATGGTAAGGTTTATTTTAATGTAAGTTGACGAAATGACCATTAAGTTGATTGCTAAGGTTGGATGTTTATGTTGTTGAAGGTTGGAAGCCCATATCCATTTTATTGCCATTGGAACCATGGTTGTATGGTGTTTGTAATTATTGTAAACAACCTAACTAAGGTGATAACGATAAATATGTTGTAGTAAGGAGGCCTTTTTGAGTCTATCTTAGCTTCCAAATTGATAAACTTTGGTGTTGATGGTGTGTTGGTTTTCCAAGGTGCTAGAATTAGTGTTCAAGTGTAATTAAGGGAGAGACATGCCCCCTTCATGCTTGGGAGTGCATTATGTTGCCCATTGGACTAACCTTGTCATTTGAACTTTTTTGAAATTGCCACTAGTGCCTCAAATTGAAACTTTGTTACAATCTTTGTTTATATACTATTGCATGTCCCTTGAGCTTGTTTTGGAGCACATGCAAGTTGGGTGAATTTTTGGACCACAAAACCTTGAAGATCTTTTACAACATCAAAGTACACTGGAACTCCATGCTTTCTCTTACCAATTGGATTTTGACTAAGTAAAATACCTTGGAGATACAAATGTTTGATGAACAAGTGCCCACCATAAAGCTCCAAGGCAAACTTGGAGTTATTCAACATTGAGGTTTTCTTTTTTTTGGTTACATCATGTGTTGTGTTTCATATATGGTTTATAGCCAGATTGGCTAAATATTCTTAGGGACAATCAGCCACTTTTTCTACATCTTCCTATGGAGGATTGCCACTTAGGCTACCATTTTTTTTTAATTAAAAAAAAGCATGGTTGATTCATACAAGTTTGATTGGTCCTTGGATACCAGGACCAATACCAATCTATATACCAAGGTTCTAACTTGATACTCGCCCAACACTAGTTAGAATATTAGAACTTAGAAGTTAGAACCAGCCTTTTTCTGGCTATGCGCTATATATAGCCAAAATGCTGTATTAAAAATTTAAAAAGCTAAAATCAGGTGCTTTTAAAAGATTTTCAATAGCCTAAATTTGACCTAAATTTAAGAAAATTTTCATATTTCTATAAATGGTTCAAGTAGGTAGTAAGAAATATAGAAGGATGTTTTTTTTAAAAAATTACTTTCATATTTAGCTTGTAGCCAGATTTGGCTAAATCTTCCTGTGGATCATCGCCAGTTTGGCTATATCACAAAATTGCCCAGAAGAACACTGATTAGAACCTCCCCAAGTCCTTCAGATCAGGAAAAGGGCACGATCATTCTTCATTCTTTAATCAGCGGGGTCGTTGGGTAGTTGGAAAATAATGAAGCCAAATCATTCACATATCTCAGTACTAACCGCAGGTGATTGAATTTCCAGAGTAGTACAAGATCTTGAGATTTGCAGATTGAATGAAATTCAGTGTGCACTCTCGTCAGTCCAGTGATCAGTCTGTCTGTCAGTGAGTGAGTGAGTCAGGAGTCAGGACTCATATCACTGATCGATCAGGCATACTGTTAGCACGCGTTTGTTTGCAGCACTCACGTTCTCGATTCTTTATTCCAGTTGGAGGCCGTTCCACTAGTCTCCCTTTTTTTCCACCCAAGTTTGAATATCCCATTGTCGGGGCGCTTGGTGGTGCAAGGAAACAGATCAAAAAACACTGCAACGATCTTGTCAGGCGTAATATAAGGAGGAAATGGGACATTAATTAATGACGCCCTTAGCTCATGGGTGCTTCACTTAATTATTACTTCATTTGAAACTTTGAAACTTTTGTGACTTCCTGGACGGACTTAACTACAACACAATTCTGTAATATTTTAGAACTTTCTGTTGACAACCATCTCTAGTAGCGGATCATCCAGGAAGATAGTACAAGGTTAACTAAGATCTTCATGACAGCCCAGCTGAATTGTGATGAAACTATAGCAATAATACGATCAATTGTTAGCTTTCATGTGCGTACTAGTATGAGTAAAAACTGACACACCTTGACCCTGGACACTCCACTCAGAAGACCTTAAATCAGCGACATGTCTTTATTGCAAGGCAGATCAAAAGTACTCCCTACTCCTGTTTTCCCTGACTGACCATTTTCCCAGAACAAGATGTGTCTGCTGCTGCCCAGACTCCTCTTGTTGCTGCCCTGACATACTTTTGGGTCCTATTATGCAAGTTTTGGCCCCAAACGTGGATTATGTTACGTTTGGGACCAAAGAGTGTCTGGGCAGCATCGACCTTTTTTGAGAAAAAAACGATTGGGCTAGGGCAGACAAGGAGAAAAGGAGACAGGTAGTAATTTTGGTACTGCTTGCAATAAAGATGTGTTGCTGATTTAACGCCTTTTGATGGACTCTGGACTCCTCGGAGTGAGGACTTGCAACAGTTTCAAGGGCTCGCTGCTGGTTTGATTATTATTGTTATTATTATTACCACCATGAAAGCACCATCTGTGGCTCAAAATTTTAGCGTTGTTCTCCAGTGAGCAATCATTCATGAAATTCCGTTTTTGATATCGTGGCCTGGTATATCCAGTATATGACTTATCTCATGTTTCAATTCCTGCCCTAGTCTTTCTTTTGTTAATCTATTTCAGATTTCAATACTTGATATGGTTTTGAGATCTATCTCATTTTTAATATTTGGAATCTCCTTTTGTGACACATCTCATTTTTCAATTACCTACCATTCAGGTTGTGGAGAATTTTCTAAACTTTTCATACCTTGTCAGCTACCAATCCAATAAACTTCATTTTGAGACCTGGATATCAACAATGTGGAGATGGTGTTCATGATGGAGCATAGAGTAAGCAACCCAAAGTGAAAGTACCTAGAATTCCCTTGTGTGGGGCCAAGTTTGCTAATCATAAATCAGTGCAGTTCTATGGTTTGTTCTATGGTTTGTTCATTTTTGTGCAGCTTTCTAGTTTCTGTGATTGTAGACTTCAAATAAGAACATAAGTTCTCTCGACAATTACCATCAGAAATTTCAGTGACTTCCTTCATGGCGAATTTTCACTTAAGGTAGACTAACTTTGAATGAGCACTTTGCAGTACATACAAAGTCAGGGAAAGGTGAAAGGCAAAATATTTTTGTGCATTTAACAAATGAAAATGCAGACAAATGCATGAACAACCATATTTTGCTGAGTCAATCCAAGTTAGTGTTGTCTTTTTGAAGTTCTGGTGTAGACACCTTAAATGGTCAGGTAGAGATCAGCAAAAACAAATTTCAATGCACACAGATGGTGTTGATTCCTCTACCTTTTCCTCCCCCCACAAATACGGTCATGATGGAAAACAATCCACCACTGTCCACAGTAACTTAATTTTTAAAAAAATTACTTGCTATCTAGTCCAACATCTACCTATCAGCTTCCTGCTTACACTGATGTTCCCAAGTGTTTCTTGTGTTCAGCTTCTCGAGCAAGCTTGTTATCTAGAGCATTGTCACTCAACAGGAATGGATTTCATAGCACACTTATACAACCACCATGGCTTCGTCAACTTGTAATAACCTTAGTATCCAGTCTTGCTCACATTGCTTTCCATTTCTCCATCAGGACTTTCCAATTCTATCAATAAAAAGGAGGTGTCTACCCATATTAAGGAGCTTGGTAACACTCAAATCAAGGTATTGAGCTAGATCTTGGTGTAAAGTGCAACCTTACTGATATTATATGTTCTTGGCAGACCACAAATCATTAAATAACTTTTTATCAAACTATCTCCAAAGATTGCCCAAAAAGACATCATAGCCTGATCATTCCCATGATGTTTTTAACAAATGTACAAAAATAATGACATTGTTGAAGTCATTCAAAAAGCTACACATCCTTGCTCCTAGAGTAATCAGCACTTGACCCTTCCATATCATTGTTATGATAATTTCACTTAGATGCTCGTGCCTTAAAGATTAACTTCTCAATTTCACATGTTGAAGCTACCACATAATGAGGATTCTAGAACCTCTGAGATTAAACTAGACTTTTATGATTACAAGTGAAAACCCAAAGAAACTGAGAGACCAGAGCAAAGGTGTGTACCTTAATCAAGAGCTGGAAAGGCCTGAGATTCCACAACTCCATTTGAAACCCAACTGTACATAAAAGAAAGAACGCACTGAGTTGAACACCAGGTAGACTGTAGCATAGCTCTGGTCACTTGTATAGGTACCATTTACACGGTGAGGTTCTGGTGGTAGAAAAGCAGATGAACCTTCTTGAGCTACAATTGTACTTCAGGAGCTCTGGGATCTCTGGCAGTAAATCACAGTATAGGAAAGACTCTTTAAACTCTTTACCTATTGTCTATGAAAGCTGCTGCAAGCAATGTCTTCTCCAAAGGTATGTGCCACAACGCCGGAAACTGTTCCCGACCTCAAAACGATGCATCATCAGCAAGATTAGGTTTAGGATATCCTTCATAGTCAAGATGGATCGACAGCATAGACATAATAGCACGGAACTTGGCGCGAATGGTGTCGACGAGGTCCTGAAGTCTTTCATCTTGCGGATTCAGAAGCGGATAAGAAATTAGTTGCTCATCAAACTGGCGGACGTTCCGTTGTGCTCTCGCAGAGAAGAAGGCATTGGCGTCTTTCTCGATGGCTGCTTTCCAAACATCACAACAGCCTCGATAGAATCCGATCTCCTCTCCCAGCTCAAACCCCGTCTTCAACCCTACTTCCCTCCCTTCCTCCTTTCCTGCCGCCACACCGTCTCTGAATCCATCGTCAAATCCTTGTTGCAGATGAGATCCCTCGAGATTCACAACCGAATCGAATATATCCTCCTCCTCCTCATCACGTTCTCTCATTTTGCCTCACAAGCACTCGCATTCCTAGAAATCTGCACTCCGCCCTCTCTCCCTTTCTTCCTGCACCAAAGAAAACACACCCAATCCAACAGATTTCTGCACCAAAAAAGAAAAAAAAAAACAAACGCCAAATCCCAAGTTCAGATTACAGCAAAAACTAGAACCAGGACAGCAGCAGCAAAACAAGCAAAATCGCGGAAATCAACGAACCACAACGCAAGCTTGCGCATCCGAAAGGGACCGTCGCATGAAGCTCCAAACCCTAACAACGAGAATCTACGAATAAGGTAGAAAAGCATATCAAATCTACTGTTGCAACGAAGCTCCAAACCCTAAAAACCAGAATCTACGAAACAAGGTAGGAAAACAAATCAAATCTATGTACGCATTAGATTTACAGTCTGGATCTTTTGTTGTTCTAATGATTCTGCTGCCGACATGTATCTTCGAAAGCTGACTCTAGATCTGACATCTATCCACAAAACTAGGAATATGAAATCTACCAAAAGATGAATCACAATTTCTATGAGATATGTAGATTTTGCTCTCCTGTTCTTTGACAATATGCTGAGAGGGTGTGGAAATCTTTGTGTCTTTGTAGATTTAGGTAATACTAGTGTGGCTTGTGCTGTGGCCCAAGTGTGAACCAGTGATTTTTAAAAAAAATTTAAATTAAAATTTTTTTGTGATGTTGCTCAAGTGGCAATCATCAATAAGTATATTTAGCCAATTTTTTTTAAATAGAAAATCTTAAGCCCTTTTTCATATTGTAGGCAACCATGGTGATTTTTTAACGCAAATTTATGACGAAAATATTCTTTTTCAAAATACTTTTTGTAAAATGGTGAAAATTCACCACAAAATAAATAAATCACTAGTGTGAATAGGACCTTGATGATAGAGGTCAATTGTGAAAAGATTGATTTTAACTTTTAATTAATTTTTTATAACAAAAATGATTCAAAATTCCATATCTCTCCCCCCACATCTTTGGTCTAAAAATTATGAAATCACCTCCAAGGAATCCCACTCATTGAGGACTTTCCAACAATTTGAAAAGTTCACCTGAATTTACTTAAAATATTTAGTTTTGATTTTTAAATTTTTTCTTTGACAATTTGCTCAATATTGAATAACTCTTGCAATATAAATCTAAACACTACCAAATCACTTATTGAACCTCTATTCATTGAGAGCTTTTCAATGATACCAAGAGTGCAATGGGAGGAACCATGGTTTTGGAGATTTTGCTATGAAAAGCAAACAAAACAAACTATTTTCCTTCGTAGATAGATATGTGAATTGTATATATTTTTTGGTCTTCATTTTCTTAGTGGAATAAGGGTAACACATAAGCATGTCGCCTTTCGTGAATTTTTTGATAAAAGATGCATGCAACATGAAAAGATTCCAATTTGAATTGAATGTTTGGTGTAACATTGCACTTTCTTATTGTGTGAATGATTTCAGGTTATGTCATGTAATTTTAGAAGGGTGTCAAAATTGATCTTTTGACTACGGGAGATTTTGCAAATAATTCAAGGTTTCAATAAGAGGAATTTAATAAGCTTTTCTCATTCAAACATTACACTAGGATCAGTTTGATGGTTTTGCATTAAAAAATATATATCCTTTTTTAAAAATTCAATGTGTTTTGTATTTTATTGTTTTGATTATTGTTACAAAAATAGGTTAATTAGATTTTGGTAATTGTATTTTTACACAAATGTAGTATGTGCCATAACTTAATGTCAAATTGCAATTTTAATGTAAAATATGCATAATGCCACAATAAAACCACATTTTGTTCATTGTAATGGATGAAACAATAAAGCTTACTTCACACATGTCACAAGTTGTAACCTTTTGTGTGTGAAAAACCACATTGTTTTGTAGTGTGTTATTGAATTTAGTGGTTATGGTAATTCCCATTAATTAGAGTTCATATTTAGTTTTTTTTTCATTTTAGAAACTTTTATTGCGACTTGGTAAAATGTAAAGGGTGGTTAATAAAATTTGATCCTACTAAGTCAATATACATCGTGAATTAGGGGCACATTTTTCTTTGAATTTACAAAATACACAAGCAAAAAGTAGGGTAATAAATATTGGTTATTATATAAATAAATGTATAAGTAAATAAAAATGTAATTAAATTTATAATATTATTATGTTTATTATGAAAGCAATAATATAATTAATATAGGGCATGCGTTAATCCCTAATATCAAAAAAGATAAAATAATAATAATGTGTCTTAATGATTTTAAGCATTAGTTGTTAGTATGTTCAATTAATAGATTAATAAATGAATTAATAATTGAATATGGAAGAATGTGAAATCAAAGATCTTTTCACACCATGTTGATAATTGAATCACTATGAATTTTTTACATTTTAGATGGATATTTTGCTCTAACACTTCCCAATTATCTTGTTGGAAGATATGTTAAGTACATATATATGGTTTGTTGAAAAAATAGTAATCTTATTGCATGATACATCATGTTTAATCGCATCTTTTTCACTCTTCACAACTTCATTGTGTGTGAAAGGATAAGTAATAATATGGTTGGGAAAAAAAGTTCTTTCACATAATACTCCTCTTTCAACTTGGGCCAAACACAATCTTAAGGAAAATTGGCCCATCTCATTTTTGGAAGTTGTCATTAAAATGAAAAGATTTTTTTGATGTGGGGTAAGATGAAAAGTCCCTTAGAAAAACACAAGTTCTCAAATGAGAAAACATGTTGTGAAGGTGACTGGAACCATCAGCATGAAGGTTCAAATGGGGAAAGATAATAACTATTCCCAATTGTTGGTATTCACACATGATTTAACATTTCAAAATAATATGAGAATTAGTTTGGGCTTGTAAATATGGCCATGATTTAATGACCTCACTCTATGTTTCAATGACCTTTAAGAAATGTTAAAAAAAACCTTCATGCTTTTCATATATTCAAACAACTTCAAGTCAAAAAATGGAAAGTTTATTAACATAAGTTTATTTCAAAATATCATTTGATTTACTCTTTGTGTTTAATGTTAGATGGCCATGCTATAGGTGTAATGAGATGCCAATGGCCCATTGCTATGTAGATTTTTTTCCATTGCAAGGCCCTTGAGGTTTATAAGCCATGTGCAAACCATTATTTCTTGTGTTTGGTTGATTTTTGTGTTTCAAAGTTTGAATTATGTTGTAGAATAACTTTGTGAATACAATTGAAAGATTCAAATCATAAAACATGGCCCTTTTTGTGCTCCAATGAAAATTATGTTGAACATAAGATGTTTATTTGTTCACCCAACATGGCGTGAAGATTCAACACTAATTCTCAATGTTGGTTCCAAAGTTTTATGTTGTTTGTTGTCCTATTATGTGGTTAAAAAAAATTGTTCAAGATCTTTTTAGAATGTAACATGGTTTTAGAAATCATCATGATAAGGGATGTGATGTAGCATGTTCATTTGCATTAAAAATTTTAAGCAAAAATATTGGGCTATTTCAAACTAGACCCATCAATGAGGTTCCATTTCTAATTCATAATTTGGGAAGGAATTAAAGGTAACCAATGTTGACAAGGAGTGTGAGGATTGGGAGGCATTACTCACCTATAACTTTCCTCAAATGCATGTGCACAATGTAAGGTGGGATCATGATCTACACAGGAGATGCATATCTTTAAGAGAATTTCAATGCATATAATCATTCATTCAACATTAAACTCAGGGTTATCAAGCAATGTAGATTTATGGCAAGGTTGTAAATGGCAAACAATTAATTGATTGGATTCATGGAGTCCTTTGAACATGAAGGATTAAATATAGTATGTTATTCATGAAAATATCAATTAACTCAAAATACACATTGTTGAAATTTTAAACAATCCTTTTGAAAATTTGTCTTTTACAAACATGTTCCAAAATTTTCCTTGTGGCTATTGCCACCCCTAGGAGTTCAACTCCATTTTATTCCAAAGAACGTGGAAAAAGATATAAGGTGCAACTTATTGAATAAAAATATATATTTTATTTTATTTAAAATATAAATAGATCAATTATAATTCATTATGAAAATATATTTACAATATACCATTATTTCATAGCAAACCTAAAAATATCTTTTAATTTGAGGGCACCACTCATATAATTAAACATCTATTTGTAATTTCGATGTAAAATCCCCCAATTATCCTTGTGTTGGAAAAATTATCAAAATGACCACCTACCATTAATTTTTTTTTGGTGCATTGCCAATTTGTGACTAATATTGCCATGTTATATTTTGATCAATAGCTTCCCAACTCACTTCATGTTTAAATTTCTTTGAATTCTTAAAATTTTGTTGTTGATTTCTCAAAGGTTTTCATGATATTAAATTCAAGATGTGAATGTTTTAAAAAATTGATCAAATGATTGAACAATGAATCGCAAACAACCAATAAAAGATCAATGGTCAGAACCATCATAGGGGAGACAAAAAAGGGAGGCCAAAGAAAGGCCAAAGGATGAAAAACCCACATGAACCAAAAAAAGGGAAAAAGTTAATCCTTTTTGTGGTAGGAAGTTATCTCACTCACGACCTTTCTAATGTTGCCTGCATGCAAATGATGAGTTCTAATAATATGGGAGGTCTAAAACAAACATCATCCACTAACGCAATTTTCTTCTTTATAGTATAGGCTAAAGCACGTTGAAGATCAATACTAACATGTTACCTGAAAAATTGAATGTAAAAAGACAAGGATAAATGACCACATGGAAAAGATGGGCACATTCCCTAATGAAACGATCCATATCATGTTGGGGTGTGCCATGCACCTCCATGGCCATTAGAATAAAATGGTGCCTCTCATGAAGCCCTTTATACTTGTAGATTTTAACAATGGTGTTAAATTTCGCAGTTGCACTTGGTGGTCGATTAATGACATTCGAAACCACCATCTCCCATGTTGGGTTAGTAACCACCACATTGGTAATGAAAACTTGGTCTTCTCAAATCATGTAGAAATTGGCTCGTAATGAAACTTTTGATGTAAACATGTACCACCGCTCTCTCCATACAACGTGCGCACTTTCTTGAACAAGGGCATACATGAAGTTTTATATGGCATCATGTGTGGTTATTTGTTAATTTCCAAACGGACAATGAACTAAGTGTGTGCCAGATGCGTCCAACCTGTGTCCACACTCACATGTGAGAAGATTAGATGCCAAGGGCTAAATCAAACCAAGATGAAAACATAGTGCTAATGTGAAAGTAAAATGTGCGATGTAAAATGAACAAATAGATGGTTTAACAACCAACCATAGCCTTGCCCCCTTGCTCGAACAAGAACAAATGTGAGATGTGGATGTTGAAGAAATGGAGTCATCCTCCAAGATAAACTTAAAGGATGTGTCATGGTGGATGTTTATCAAAGATGCATGTAGACTTGGGGTGCCAATAATTATTAAACTTTCAAACGAAGGGTGCATCTCCGTAGTTGCAGGAGGAAAATCATTTCACACTTCATGTAAGCATGATTAAAGTAAGTGTGGGCCCCCTTTCATTTGAGAAACATACTCATCCAAAACGGGTCTATCAAAAATATGAAATCTAAAGCACAAATACGGAGCCACCAAAATTCAATTCCCTAAAAAAATAGATAGGCACAATCCTCCATAGAGAAAATGCCTATACCATTAAAGGATATTAGTAGTTGAGCCTGATGCTTCATTGAAAAGCCTTAAAAAGATTCCCACAATTTTGGACCCATAATGAAATGATTTAGGTGTTGGTCATGTGTATTTAAAGCACAACTTGCAAAACTTGATGGTGGCATTGGAGTGCTAGTTGTAGTGGCAATTGTTAATACCATTGGAGTACCATTTGTAATGCTTGTTGTTGATGGGACTTGGTGAAAATAATTATGCTTGTTAATTGGCTACATCTTGGTTGTAGTAGATAGATCACGTAGAATTTTACTTTGCATAGACTATTGAACGCACTATAATTCACAATTTGTAAAGGTAGTGAAAATACTATCATTGGAATTGGAACAATGCCATGCCTTGCTCAGGTCGATACAACTTAGGCAATGGAAAAGAAAGAAAGAAAAGGTAGAGAAAAAGTAATAATGACTATGATTCTTGGTTTTTGAGATTCTAAGTAACATCAATATTAATGTATGAAATCTTCATTTTTTGAAAGATGAAAAATCAAGAAACATTGATGAATGACATTGCAATACCACGTTAGTTTTCAAGTACACTTGCTATTACATAACATTTGAGGTGTGAACTAATGTTCATTTTTAACATGCTACTAACACACACAAACTTGGAGTGTGGCTGGACCATTAGTCACCTAAGTGTTAACTCAAGCCCTTCCATAGATAGATAGATCAACATTCATTGCTGGCAATAAGTGCAGCCCATGAATGATGTCAGGAACCGAACATTGTTATTTTAATCAATTTTCAACACTAACTCTCTACTTACTCAACTCACCAAATGTGTATTCTACTCTTAGCATACTCTCTACTTACTCAATGATGATAATTTTTGGCAGGCACTATTACAAATTGTCTGACTGATTGGTCTCATCACTGGACATGCGGTTTGTGGGTGGGGGGTTGCTGGGGCGGCCATTTCAGAGAGACAAGCCAGACCTGTCATGCTGGGATAGGGAGCCAATTGGGACTCGCCTCTCGGTTTACCTGTTATCACACTTCTTCACCCCTTGGATGCCCCCACCCAATGAACAAATGAAAGAAAGCCAAAGACCATTTTGTATTGGTTGTCTTCCAATAACTGAATGATAAATAGTCGATAAACAGTTCATTCAAAGTACTTTCATCCAAGGGCTTGTGGCTCCCTTTGAATCAAGTACCCTTGGATATTACTTCATAAACACGCCACCACCACCCATCACACAAAACCATGAGGAGAAGATGCCTTAATCCTTGAGGTGGTGCCCAAATTATCTACCTACTTGTTTTCATGGACTGATTTTTTCTTTGGTGTACTTCCATGTTTTGGGAGTTGGTCGTATTCACATGAAGGGCCACAGTAACCAATTTGCTTGTTTAGTGAATGTAAAACAACCGTGATTTGAGGCTGATGCAAACCTTGTGGATGTCTTACAAATGAATGCTCAGCTTGTTGGTGGCAAATGCCTAAGCTAGAAAAAGTACAGAGGAAGCTCAACTTGCATTTTGTTCATTTCTGTCCACTTTGGCTAAATGCATTTGACAAACTAGTCTCCATGGTTTGGATGCTTACTACTACTAGTGGTACAATATGTTTGAAATCTCAAAACTATGTATAGGTTAAAAAATACTACTTTAGTTTTTAGAGAAATCCCAAGATAAAATGCGACAGATGGGGAAAAAAAGAAGCTTTCATCCAATTTAATACAAAATCAAACACAACTCCATCCATCTATTCACCCATCCATCCATTCCTATATAATGGCTTTGGGTAAAACTTTGGGCAGCATGCTATATTTTGGGTTTTACCCTGTTGGTAGGTTATGAGTTGAGAGTGACAACAAACAAATACCTACTACCTAGACAATGGCGATTCATTTTGCCTAAAAGGACACAACTTCCCAAGAAAGCTTACTCCATCCATCTATCCACCCATCCATCCATCCACCCATTCCTATACAAAAATCCTTGGGTGAAACTTAGGGTAGCAAACCTTTGTTTTGGGTTTTGGGTTTTTGCCCAATTGGTGGGTTGATAACGACAACAAACCTAGCTACTACCTAAGCAAGGGTGATTCATTCTACCCAAGGAAGGACACAACTTCCAAAGCCACCTCCCCACCCAAATAACAGCAACAACGATAACAACCACCACCTATTAACACCCACTTTGTTATAGGAAGCAAAGAAATAAAAGGACAAAGGGTAGAGGCCAAACTACCGAAACGCATCCTCGCTTGGTACCCTACCCACCCCTCCATCCCCACCCCCTCTACCCCCCCCTTCTAAATTCTCACATTAATTCTCAACTCCACCTATAACCCCACATTTAACCACCCCTTTATTGTCCCCTCTGCACTGAATGGCCGGTCGCTGGTCGTCAGATCTCCCATTTGGTTGCCCCACTTGCAGTTCTGCTGCCCGGATCATTATTTACTCCTTTTACAATTATAACCCATTGGCAGTTACACGCATTTAATGCGGGGTTTGGGGTGGGGCGCAGACCGGTGCCCGACTCGATCTTTTCCCTGACCGTGAGTTTTACTTCAGCGTAGATTGCGGCGCTAATGAAGGTGTTGGTATTTGACCGCTTTTTACGGTCCTGCTGCTCATGGGTTTTTTTTCGCCCCTTTTCGTCAAGTTTCCAGAAGTGGGTCAGAAGTAGGTAAAGTAATTGGTGTACTTACTACTTACCCTGTTTCTAAAAGGTCGTAGAAATTAATTTTGGAAATTTTCATTTTGACATATATAATATTCCTGAAGATTCAATAAATTCCTTCACAATTTTTTTTTAAGAACATTTTTTGTTCGTGAAAATTTCAACATTTATTTTCTTAAAAAAAATTTAAATTAAATTTTTTTTGAAATAAAAAATATATAATTGGTGTGGAAGCTGTTGAGCTACTATGGTAGTAGTCTTTGGTTTGAAATGGGCTTCTGCAAGTGATCATGAAACCCTCTGAAAGGATCCTCTCTTCGCAATGAAGCAAATAAAATTAGTTGTGCATTCTTGGAACTACCTAAGTGTTTTCCCAAACTATTGAAAGATAAAAAGGGGTTGGGGTTGGGTGTAGGAGGCCTGGGAAAAGTTCACTACAAGGGCCTAAAGAATCGATCCTTTGGGACCTTGGCAACAACACTCTATATAATTGAACAGATTTCAGAGAACAGAGGTACTTCTTTGCAGAGTTCTCAAGTGTGAAGAGATAATAAAGAAACAATACTTGTACATGGCATTTAATATTAATTTATGGATAATAGATACGTAGTAGTGTCCCCGTTGCTAGCGATTCATGTAAACGTGGGGTGTTTGCTTTCTTCGTGAGTGAAAGAAAAACTAAAGGCTCTCAAATTCAATTAATTTTTTGTGCATAAAAAAATATTTTTATCTTTTCTTGCGGGTAATAGTATAATAAGTGTTTTGTTTTCAACTGGAAGGTGAGGTTTCCATTTCCTGTCTCGTTCGGCGATAGTAAAGGTTTTGAAGGCACACATATGCATGCTCTTCCGCATTCAATTTTGAAAGGCCTGACAAACTCATCTAGTTGACCCAACCCCCACCCACTTCCTTAAGGCAGAGAGTTCGATGATGGTGGGTTTGGTGGTTTGTGCCTGTTTTTTCCCCCTTTGGACTCCTTGTGGTAGTTGCAACCTGCAAATGACAATGGTGTTCCCGGCCGCCCCCAAATGTCAGAACTAAACTTGTGTTTGGTTTGAGCCCCATTATTATGGAACTGCAAGAAACAAAATCCTCTAACAATATATCTAAGTATCTGTGTGTCATGTACTATGAATCAATCACTTTTTGTTTGTGCACACAACCTGAGTTCACATTCAAAACAAACAGTTACAAAAGTACAAAGCCAAATCATTTGAAGTGCAAGGTGAAGCAAAATTACAAGGAATGTGGCTAGGGTAATAGAGATATCCTTAAAATCACCCTGTCTTCACCCTGTCTTTGGGCCTCCTTTCACCCCTAACCCCTCTTTTAGTTTTAGTGGTATTGTTAAAGTAGGGAAATTTTATTAAATCTCAGTCTGAAATGCTGAAACTCAGAGAAATTTCTTAGTGTATTTGGAAAGCAAATTATATCGCCTTAAATATACCTCTTAGGAAAGAGGACAGCTCTTAATCCTACTTCTTAAGTATAAGAGATATTATGCCTACTTATAGGCATAAGATCCCTCTCACTGTTAAGGAGTAGGTCTAAAGAACCCTCCTCCTCTGCCTGGTGATCTACTATGTTTAGGTTCATGATACGGTTCGTCAAGTGCTTTACTATGGTTAAATCCCATGGGTGAGGGTTGTCTTCCTTCATGAGAGATGATGGGGTTTGAAGAGATTACAATAATATCCCAAGACTTTGTCTTTCCTTAATTAGCAACTATCTCTAATTATTTTATTATTGTTTTAAAGAAGTTGCAGCCTTTAATTAGTAAGCTCCAACCTCATTAACATTTTCATCTCGAATGATCTGACTTGCCATAAACTGGCATTACTAGCACCTCTTCAGACAACAACGACTACCAATAATTAGCATGTAATCACAGTTGACTACATAACTACCTTACTAACCCTAAATACAGTAGTACAATGGGTACCTTCAACACATGACTGTCAAACAATTAATTTAATTTTGGTTTAAAATATGGAATACTTTCAGATTATTGTCAAAGATTTTTCAATTTGCTTCCAAAAAAATTTGGTTTTAAAATAAATAATATAATACAATATGAACATTTCTGAAAATAATATAATTAGTGTCAACAGTGCAATCTCAAACATCAAAGAAAACACAACAATGAACAAGAAGAGTGAGGGTTGCTACTCTCCACTTCCTCAACACAAAATTGTGGGCTTTCTTGGGAGGTAAATCAAGCTCTCATGGCAACATAGAATGGCAATTTGTAGGTACTAGTCAGGTTCACAAATTCAGCTAATTGCTAGACAGTCTCAAGTGAAAAAACTGGCACTCACAAGCCAAATTTTCATGAAGTCAATCCTACCGCACCACCGTCTCATGGCTTGTCCTCAACACAAGTTGTGCGTTTCTTGACCTTTTCCCACAAGAAAACAGAAAACACAAGGAGGTTCTCATAGGGTATAAGATTCACATATTTTCTTCCTTTCTCCTTGTAATTGCAACTCTATATTGAGTATTTTTGTATGGTTTTCATTCAAAAGGAAAAAAAAACTGAAAGTTAGATATAAGGTAGTGAGAAATGTTGCAAAAACTGGGCAGCTAGGTACACTACTTTTTTTGGGGACCAATTCTGTTGATTTTGATTGCAAATTTGGCTAATTTTAATATAAGAATTCGCCGAATTCGCCAAATTCTGGATAACACAAAATTGAAAAAAAACCCCTGTAGCCTATGTAAAAAAGCTGATTAAAAAAAATGGCCTCCCCTGTCTAAAATCCAAGTGGGAATGTGATGAAATTTTTTCTCGACATTTGAAGATGTTTTTCCCCAAAAAGAAGGAGAATGTGGGGGGGAAAAAAATCCATTTTCAATTGTATTTTTCCCATTTGTGCGAAATTTCGCACAAAGAAAAAAAAACACGGTGGAGCCATGTAATGCATATTTTACGCGACGAACCGAAGCCTTTAGACAACCGGTTTCGTTAGGGGACGGACTGCCAGCCCGCGCGGCCAACCGTGCGTCGGGGTGGTGCAGGTTCTTCTTCTTCTTTTATGTTTTAAATTTATTTAAATTTATTTTTGTTTTCCCTGACTGACCGAACATTGCGTTCTGCACGGAATCGGGCAACCGGCTCGTGTGTATATTACACTTTCGTCCTCTCCTTGTAAACCAGTCGCCGCCAATCCATCCGGCTTCTCCCTCTCTTCCCCTCTTTGCTTCGCGTCGCTCCTCGTTGCCCCCCATCAATCTTTGCTTGCTGCTCTGCTTCCTCCTGTTGCCTATTGTGTTGCCATTGCCATTGCGCAAGACAAACAGGCAGGAAGTAGGTCATCCGTCCTCCACACGATTCCTGCCTCACCTCAAGTAAGCTTTCTGAGTTTCTCGTTCACGGCGTGTGTGTGTGTGTGTTTGTTTGTTTGTCTGTTTTTTAAAGCTCCTTTCGCTCTATAACTGTTGTTGTTGTCGTGGTCGTTTCTTCGTTTCTCGTTTGTGATTCAGAGAGTTCTCATCCTTGTAAGCTATGCTGTAGTTTGTCGAGTCCACACTTTGTTGGATTACTGCAGGAGTGCCTTGTGCATGGCTTCATGAGTTTTGGCTCCTTGGTGGTTTTGTTTGTTCATGGCTTGGATTTTTGTGCGGGGAACTGCTTGTTGGGATTTTGCCTCTTCTGTATATCGATTGATATTGCGGGTGAAAGATTTGGGTTTTGCCTCCTCTCCGATTAACGTTGTTGTAGCTTTTAAACTTGTTTTGGGATTTCCGGATGTGGCTGTATGAGTTCCATTTTTTCCTTCCTCTTTCTCTCTTCATACTGAGAGTGGCGCATTTGAAGTTCTCGTGGAATTGGTTCCATTTTGTTTAGATCGCTTGTTGAAAACGATCTGGTCTTAAATGCAGGGTTCCCATTGTTTTCGTCTCATTGCTATTGTTCGATGTGCAGCGAGATGGCGGCCGTGCTCCTGCGAATGGTTTTTGTCTTGACTCTGGCGTGCGCCCATCAGTTGGCACACGCTCAGAGTTCTGGTCTATACACTGGTGAGGCAACATGGAGCGACGCGCATGCCACGTTCTATGGTGGGAGCGATGCCACGGGCACCCAAGGTATAGCACTCATGTCTGGTCGAGCTCGCGAGCTAGGAGGATGGTTTTAATAGAGTGTGTTGCACCTGACGAACCTCACTTCCACGCTTCATCTGCACTGTTTGCTTGACTCATGTTTCTGATATACTTCACCGTCGCAGGAGGTGCTTGCGGATATGGAAACCTGTATAGCCAGGGCTATGGAACGAACACAGCAGCTTTGAGCACGGCCCTCTTCAACAACGGCCTGAGCTGTGGGGCATGCTTTGAGGTGCAATGCAACGAGCCTCGATGGTGTGTATCCGGAGCTACAGTGACTGTGACGGCAACAAACTTCTGTCCTCCCAACCCTTATTTGCCCAACGACAACGGTGGATGGTGCAACATGCCTCTCCAGCACTTCGACATGGCTGTTCCCGCTTACCAGCAGATTGCTATCTACCAAGCGGGAATTGTCCCCGTCCTCTACCGCAGGTGAACGTTCAATGGCAGAATCATGCTTACCTTCAAAGCTTGCGATGTCTTTGTTTGATCCTTGCAACACCCAAATGCATTCTCGAGAGTTGTTGAGGATGCGAAAGGATCTTCCGTTTTCTTGCAGATCATATCTGAAAATCTTTTTCTTGAAGGATCATATCTGAAAACCTTCAACTTTCTGGCTTTGGACTCTAGTTTCTCTGCAATTGTTTGATTTGCTGTGTTGTTTTTTGATCGATCAGGGTTCCTTGTGTCAAGTCGGGGGGTGTGCATTTCACCATCAATGGCAACCCCTACTTTCTTCTAGTGCTGGTGTCCAATGTGGGCGGTGCAGGGGATGTGCAGTCCTTGTCATGCAAGGGAGAAAGAACTGGTTGGTACGCGATGGATAGGAACTGGGGCCAAAACTGGCAATACAGTGGCAATGCAATGGACGGTCAAGCTTTGTCTTTCATGATCACCACCAGTGATGGCAGAACTCTTGTCTCACAGGATGCTGCTCCTTCAAACTGGCAATTCGGCCAAACTTTTGAAGGCTCACAGTTCTAGTCCGAGCAAAGAAATCTCATTCTTGGTCATGGAAATCTGCATTCTGAGTATCTTTTATATGCAGTAGATAGATTCTCCGGGCTAGTTGTACAATATGCTAGCTTTGATATTGAGCTGAGGTTAAACTAAAATGCACCCGCTCATATATCAATATCAGCGTTTCTAAATCTGCTTCAGATTGCCCGAAGAAACAGCAACATTTATGCTGCTGATGATGATGATCTCTTTTGAGGTGGAAAATCATATTACTATGGAGGATGTGATGGCAGTGGAGCAACTTGTCTTCCGCCTCCGTAGAAATGTATGCAGTGAACTAGGAAAGAGAGTTTGCTTTTGCCTTATTATTGTCTGGTTGCTGGGGTGGTTGAAATTACAGCCACCCGCTCCAGGACATTTTTCAGAGTCTTTCTTCAAATCTGGTTTTTTCAAATGTGCTTCATATCCAGGTGAAGCATATTCACAAAGTGGGAAATAGCTAGAAGTAAGAATCTTCCATTTTTGGAACCATTATAATGTTTATTTTAAAGACTCTTTATTTTGAATTTTTATTTACTTTTTTGTTGAAACTTTGTCACACTTTTCTAGATATACACTGCAGCTTTTGTTTCAATTGGTGAAATCGAAAATAAAGATGAGACTGTAGATATAGTCTACACACTCAGTTCTGACAACAATTTTTAAACATGAATAGCTCCAAGCAATAAACTAGAAACAGATACACCAGTGGGTAGACAAATCAGGACTTGTAAGTGAAAGTGACAGCTTTGAACAGTATTTTTGAGAGGTTGGAACCCTATGAAACCACTCCTTTGCCTCTGGAATTGTAAAATCCATGTATGACTAATTTTTAAGACAAATCCTAGAATAATATATGTTTACCTCTGCAGTTTGAAAGTTTGTATAGAGCTGAATGTGAGGAACTCATTGCTATTGTTCAAAGCAGACTAAAAACTGAAGATAAAATTGGAGGATGTTGGAATGTATTTAATTTGTAAATGTAGTCAGCTTTATGTCTCATTTGTTGCTCTTTATTTCTGGAGTTTAAAAGATGTATGTAAAGCTCTGCTTGCACACCCAGTGTTTAAATCAGTCAAAATGAACAAGATATGCCAAACCCGTTGCTGTTAAGATCACTCAAAATATTTAGGAAAGGAGGAAAATATGAAGAGCTTGGTGATGGATGGTTTCTACCCTATATGATATTTCAACAACAGTTTCAAACACATCCCATCCTGTCTTGCACAGTCAATGAAACTCAAATTAAAACAAATGCTATATTGTACATCACAACAACTGCTAGTCTTAACTATTGGTAATTTGAATTGATTGACAGATATTCAAGGTAGTCTATCAACATTAGCAGCTGACAATAAGCTGTTGCTACAAAAACATTTATGCTGTTTGAACTCCACAACTACTCTATGCTGATATAAGAGAAGTTGCTATTTGCACACTCATTTCCATATTCCAAATTCAGCAACTCAAATGGAGAAGTAATGTGAGCTATCTCTTCTATAACTGCTAAAACCCCTACTCCTGAACAAGTAGCCATACCTCACAAGGGGTTTTCATAATGTGGCATTAGAGTCACTAGTCTTTCATAAGAGTATTAATAAATATTGAGGAAATGTTGCATCTTTCCTCCAGCTGCAACATTTCCTCAAGTATTCCTAAATATTTAGGAATACTCTTATGAATGACTTGTGACTCTAATGACTTCTTCTCAAGTGTTACTTCTAAATCATTGCAGCTTTGACGAAAGATGCAAACATTTAGGAAGCCTGTTGTGCATGCTTCATACCCTTCAGTGCAGAGGTAGAATGCTTCAAAACTACAAAGGGTATCACCATATGACCAAGGTACTTGAAAAACTTTCCCACCTAATTTCATAACCTAAAAGTATGCAACACTAACAGCACTGGCATCCCTCAATATGATTTCTCTTGCAACTATCTTCACAATAAACTTCATGGTTGTGTGTGGGAGTCACAACATACCTGCAGATACTTGGATTTGCAGAGTGGAGTACCAGGAGGTGTATTGATGAGCCCAAATGCATGGCTCATTCCTTGCTATGGTGACACAAAATGAAACTCCTTTTCCTCTTCCTATGCAGCACAGATTTCATATTTGGCACATATCCCTCATCATGCATCATTCCTTGACACCTCTTTCCCTTCTGTGCAGTTGAAGAATACACTGGCCTCCTTCAAGTGAAACTACACTGGCACATCTATTCAACACCCTGATGAAAGTGGCTGGGTCTGGCTGCACACCTTCCTGCTGCATTTGCATTTGCTGATATACTTGCAATACCTTCTGCCCCTCCCCACATTTCACATGTCCGAATATCATGGCAGCCCAAGAGACTGCAATCCATGAGGGCATGTTATTGAACACTCTACAAGCATCCTCCATGCTCCCACATTTTGCATACATGTCAACAAAGCTACTACCCACAAAGACATCAGTCTCACAACAGTTTTCAATGATCTGCTCATGAGCATGCCTGCCCTCTTCAAGTGCAGCTAGACTGGCACATGCATTCAGCACCCCCACAAAAGTGACATGACAAATGCACACCTTCCTGTTGCATTTATCGAAAGAGTTTCCAGTCCCTTTTGCCCCTCTCCACATTTCACATGTCCAAAAATCATTGCATTCCAGGTAATCACATCATCCGAGGGCATCTTCTTGAACACTCTGCAAGCATCCTCCATGCTCCCACAAAGAAATCAGATTCACAACCGCTCCAGATGATCTGCTCATGAGCATGCCTGCCCTCTTCAAGTGCAACTACACTAGCACATGCATTTAGCACCCCGACAAAAGTGACCGTATCTGGCTGCACACATTCCTGTTGCATTTGTCAAAATAGATCCAGTGCATTCTGCCCTTGTCCACATTTCACATGTCCCAATATCATAGCTGTCCAAGAGACCACATTGCAAGATGGCGGCTTGTTGAACACTCTCCAAGCATCTTCCATACTCCCCACATTTGACATACATGTCAACCAAGCTACATCCCACAAACACATCAGCTTTCAATGATCTGTTGATGAGCTTGTCTGCCCTCTCAAGTGCTTGCAAACTAGCACATGCATTGAGCACCGGAACAAAAGTGAACCTGTCCGGAATCAAGCCTTCAAATTGCATTCTTTTGAAGAGTTCTATCGTCTTCTCCTGTTGCCATGCCTTGCAAGCTTTCTATTCCATGAAAAACTGTCCAATTGTAGAGTTCCTGGTAGCATTGCAGCCAGCTCTGCTACCCCCATGTGGGGGTTTGCTTGTCCCCAAGCCAGAGTGCTTCGTGCGTCTTCTTCTTACGCTTGAAATCCGGCCGGGCATTCTTCTCAGGTCTACAATCCCACCACTGCGAAGGATCTGAAAAGAATTCCAGCCAAAATTTCTCTCTGGCCTGCTGTTGCTGCGGCGGCTGTGGATCCAACCGTTCCACCCCGACAAGAGGCTAAATGGCGACTAAGGCACTGAGAGATACAGTCCATATGTTTTCCTCACATCTGCCAGCGTTTCTTTGCGTAGGGCTTCCTGAAGCTTTTTGTGAACTGTGCAGTTTGCTGTTTTGATTGTCAGAATGAGATATGTAACAGGGGCATCTGCCATCTGCATTGCTCTCTTTCTTTTGCATCACCTTCTTTGCACTCTCTTCTTTTTTCATGTTGCTACATTATTTTCTGTGCAAGCTACAAAATGATTTCCATTTCCTCGATTATCAGAGATCCAGCAATTTGTCAGAATCTTAACGTCTTTTTTTGTAGAAAAGATGTCTAGTGATAATGGCCATGAAGGGTGTCACAACAACTTCCCATGTCCTAATATCAAGGCATTCCAAGCAACCAAATTATGTGTGTAGATCCTATTGAGCACTCTTTCTGTATAGGAATTCTGACTTAGAATTGCTCCTTGTAATCATGGATAGTGCCAGAGCTGGCAGCCAGAGGTGACAAACAAGATGAAACCTCTAGCATCATGTGCTAACAAGAGAATTTCAGCCACCAAGATGTGATCCTCCAAGAAATTGCCAATGTGAATTGATATTGAATTCAGCGTTGCAGTTTGCAGTTTCTCTTTTATCCGTTCCTGTCATAACTCTTCTTCTCCTCTTTCTCAACTATTTTCTTCTTATATTTGTTGGGAGCTTGATTCAGAGATGTGAAACTTGCTCTTGCAGATGTGAGCTAATCCAGCTTGATTAACATGACCTAGCCAGCTACAGTCAAATGCCTGCTCAATGAACACAATCACTGTGCAGGTAAGAGCCCCCAAACCCTGCCTCTCTGAGTCACTTTCCATTTTACCCTTCCTTGGGCCTTGCTGGAGGTCTTGGCAATCACACACTTGGTGACCTGGTTTCAGGCATCAAGTGCAGGATTGAAACAAGAGTTTAAGCTGAATGCTGCATGTGAAGAGCAGGTGCAACTAATTGTTAGTATTTTACTGTCAAGATTTACATGTGATAGATCGTATTTTATGTGTTAAGCCCTTACGAGTTACATGCAATTAAGGTAGCCACATGAATATCTGCTAATTAGCTCCCAGTTTCTAGGACTGGTGGTTGTATATAGATTAGTGTATGTTTGTTTATATATCCTGCTGCTCTGCATGGGTTGTTGTAGCTATCACCATCATTTTTTCGTAAAGACTTGGGAAAATTTTGTGATATGTTATTCTGAAGGCATCTTTGGTACCCGGCATGACCACATAATGTGTGGCTGCTCACTGCTCTTAGTTGGCTGATGATCAACAGGGAACTACCTAGTGGTTCATGACTGAGGCACATGGGTTCTTCTGCATGGTTTTGATTCTGTATTATCTCGGCATTGATCATTGTTCATTTTTAATTTATGTTTGAAGACAACCGTGCTAGGGAAAAAATTGTCAGCAAGATGGGACCTCCGCTATTGGATGGGCATGGCAACCTTGAGAACTCTTATGAGGATGAATTAAGCATGACCTTAGCAAGTAGGCTAGGATGGATTGTGAGTTCTTAGATGTTTGATATTGCATGGCTTTTTTTTGGCAAGTAGGAGTCTCCCATTCATTGCAACTTCTTGTGACCATTGTACCTCTCAACTCTTTCCAAGTAATGAGGGTTTTGTGCTCCCTCCCTCTATGGGATACTCAGCAATTTAACTATTGATTTGCAAGATCCACAATTATGCATTCCTGTAGAGATGTGTGATGCACTGTATTGTAGAGCTGGATTTGAAAATTCATACAAACTCAACACTTCCAAGTTCCAAAATTGATTGAATAGAGAACAGAGTTGGTCCTCTTGGTTCCTAAGGGTTTAATAAATGGGCAAACCATATTCAAGCATGAGCACCAAACATCTAAGCTATAAGATGGAATGGAGATGCTCATTTGACAAAGATTCTCTCAATGCCAATTGACATGAGATGGCACTCATGAAACATGCAACACCATTATGAAAGGATTGTGCAATTCATAGACATCAAGAGGCAAGAGTTGTGAATGCAAGAGGGCAAAAGTGGAAAAGATATGTGTGCAGAAAAAGGGGACCCACAGCACCCTCTGCTGCTTGAAGTGAGTCCCATCAACCTCATGTACTCATGCAATTTTGAACAGATCTGAAGACCAAAATTTTCAAGAGAACAGTGTACATTATTTCAGCACGAGAGCCAACAACACCCTGTTGCGGGTCAAGGGCAAAGTCAACTGAAAAAGGGGCAAAATCTGTTGTGCTGGAAGAATCAGATAACTACAATTTCTGTTGAGTACAAGTACAATTATAGTTACAAATAAAGCAACCTCTCTCTACAGGCTTACAGCACAGAGAATAATTTTTGGGAATTCTATCTCCAAAATTTACATGTCTATTATAGAACAAGAACTTGGGAGGTTGTGTAATGTTGATTGCAGAAACAGTACAAGGGAATTACAACTACAAGCTGTATTGGTCACATGAGAAAAGAAATAGAGCGTTGTTCAATGCGCTGATTCCATCCAAAGCAGCGGGATAAGCTGCCAAACCAGTCATCTGTTTGGTCATGCTTGTTGACAGTGGGCATTGGGTGTTCACTCATGCAGATACGGACTGACTCGCCTTTGCATAATTGTTGTCGCTTCTTTCCATCAAATGAAACCCATGCATTGCTCCTTGCATCATCAGGTACCTAGCTCACATAACACACAATATACCAATGAATAACAACCTGACGACCATTCCACTGCAAATACTCTTCTCAGTATAGCTTAGTTCTCACAACATAGTCCCAATGTCCAAACTCCATGTGTTGCACTTGGGGGCCATCACTAAATAGTTCAAAGGAACTGATCAAGAGCTCATTTCTTCTCCTGCAAAAACCCATAGACATGCAGGGCTGGAAAGCAACAACTGGAATCAACCCAATTACTAAGGATCTGAAGTGTCGATAATCTTCCAATTAGACATCTTCATTTATGTATTTATTTTAACACAACAAAGGTGAGAAAGAGATGGGCAGTCAGTGCCAGACTCTTTCTCGGGAGAGGGTCAAGAAGTGCACCTTCAGTTCAAGAAGAGCGGAATCAGGTAGGATAACAGGGCGGAAGGATAGGGAGTGTGGACAAATTGGTGTAAAGAGCATGCAAGGCACATTTGGATGGACCTGCATATTTTCCCACTTACAAAGCTCAAGGAAAGAAAATGCAAAGAACATCTAAGCTTCTCCAACCAAATCAGATAGATCCAAAGAGTCTCTCTGAAGCATGTCTAAGAATCATGGCATGCAATGGTTACACCATATAATGAACAATATAACACACCATGCATATGGCACATACCATTGAACCACCTGCTGCTGTTGAGTAGGCAGTACTTCCTGTAGGGGTGGCTACAAGCACTCCATCTGCTTGCACCTGAACAAAAGCCATATCCATGCAATCGTCAGCTAAGTGACTGATTGAATTCTCTATCCATTAAGAACAGCATTCAAAAACACAAATGTTACCTTAGTGATGAGACGGGAGCGCTCATAGCACTCAATTTTGCAGAGGTAGGGGTTGGAGCCACGGTCAACCACAACCTCATTCAAAACATCATAAACTTTTCCAGGGATGGGCTTTCCATTCCTAAACAGCTCACAGCGCAGCCGCATGCGGAGTGTTATGTACACCCCACCCATCCTACTGTTGCCGTTTATAATGGCCCTCAAATCTTGCTTGAACTCCTCAAACTAGTCAGCCCATGACAAGCAATCATGTTAAGCTTCAAGAAGCAGTTCTTGCAGAAGTAATGTTCTTATGGGTATGTTGATCACTTCTACTGCCAAAACTGGTATTAGGTATTTAATTTGCACAAAAGACAGTGGGAAAGATAAGACGACATACAGGGTGGGCAGTAAGGAAGCCAAGAGAGCCCAAGTTGAAAGAGACAACTGGTGGAATTGCATTGCGAAACAGGTTTGAGGCATGCAGAATCACTCCATCTCCCCCAAGGCAGATAACAAAGTCCACCCTCTCATGCAGCTCACTGCACATCATCTCAGACAGAGATTTAACCAGAATGACAATGCCACAAATGAACATGAAGCAAATATTCCAAAAACAATCTACAGTAAGCTTGAACCTGGAGGCAATGAATGACTGTGAAAACTGTTCAAGAATAACTGCACAGCAAACTTCAATAGGCATAACCAACACACACCTGGTGTCATGGTTGTAGAAGGTTTGGACAAATCCATAACCTGGAAGCCTGGCAAACATGTCGTGCACATCTGGCTCCACCATCACATTCATGCCTTCTTGATGGAACAAAAAGGATGCAACCTGCTCAAGGCATGAAACCAACTTTTCAATCTCACAAACATACCCAAACCACAGATGCATAACACAAGTGGGTATATCTTGCAAGCAGTATTATCTTGCTACATGATATTGAGACAAACAATTCCGTGTATAGAATAGGCATAATACATCTCTGTGATGCAGTCAATCAACGTACCAATCACCCAGCTACCTTTGTTGTCCTCTAGATTTCAACAACAAGAATTGACCTGGAAATATGTTCCTTCAAGCAAAAAAAGCAAGGCACAGCTCAATTTTGTGTTGTGATTAGTGGAGGAAGAGACCTGCTGTGCCTCCTCCATGAGTTCAGAACCAAGTTTCTTCAGAAGCAGCACTGTCTTGGGTGATGTTTTCCACATTAGCATCTGTTGCTGCGTGCTGGGGTGTGTGAAGGCCAAAGTTGACTCCTTCACGCGCTCTCGTGTGCAGGAGAATCCATCTGTGCGCACTAGATACATCTCTGCCTTTCGCCGTGATTGCACCCGTACCACCCCTGTTGTGCTTGCACACATGTCCCCCTTCAGCTCTCCACCATTGCCATCCCCATTCTCCCCTATAGGTTCCACTCTGCAAAGACCACCATTTTCAGCATTCTCTTCCCCATCATCATCATCATCATCATCATCCTCTTCTTCCTCTTCTGTCTGTTGAGCTTCCTGTTCAGACCTGCTGGATGCCACAGAGGCACTATATGTACCATTAGTGCTTGCATGCCCTCCTTTCTGTCCATTCACCCTTGCTTGCTCACCAGCATCTTCTCTTGCTTTCTGCTCCTGTGTTTCCTTCTCTTTTAAGCTTCCATTGCTCAATGCAGGAGTCTCAAAGCTCCCAGCCCTGGGAATGCCTGGAGTAGCCAAGCCCCACCTACCTGCAGGCCCTGCAATATCTATTTCTTCCTTCTGTTTGATAGCAGAAGATAAGCTCATCACACCTCGCTGGAGCCCAGCTGCCCCAGGGATTGATTTGCGTCGCTTGGTGAATTCGGACATAGATTTCCTGCAAAACACCTTTGGCCCAGGTCTTTGTGCCTCAAAGACATTCTTTGTCCAGCTTATAGCTTCCTCATAATTGTATTTATCCTCAGCTGCAGCTTCTCTGCCTGATTTCCTACCTTCTCTCATTGTGGAAGTAGCCTCCACAGATGTCTTGAACCTGTTACCTTCAAAGCCTGCCTCTAAAGCATCAGGAGTCTCTTCCTCCAAGCTGGAGCTAAGCTGCTGAGAGCTACTGCTGGTAGATGCCAACATCAACTCATTGCCTGTGTAAGTGAGCTCTTGCATTACTTCTGCAGAGTACACAGCACTGCCTCCAACTTCATCCCCACTTTCTCTACTGATTCCTACAACATCATCAGCAGTGGAAATTTCATTACCATTAAGTATATTTTCTATGCTTTGATGCAGGACAAACTCACGCCACCTTGATACCATAGCACATGCACGGCCCACACCACGCTGGCTATGCAAGTAAAGTGGCTTATTGTCAGCATCTGCCACAAGCATTGCAAATTCCTTCACCTGCTCCATTGTCGGGACCATACCTAGTGACACTGGTATCTTAACTATGCGCAGCAGTCCAGAGTCTTCTGCTGCCTGCAATGCTCTCTGTGTAAGCAGACTGCCTGTCTGCTCAACTCGCATGTCCACAACCACCTTGAAACCTTGCTGCAGCAGCCACTCCAAGCCCTCCACTGTCATCTGTCCTCCTCTCCAGAATGCCACTTCCTCCTCCTGGTCCAAGTTATAGCCACCCCGAAATGGGCGTAGCTTCACAGCTGCAAAGTTAGGGATATCTGCATGGCTAGGAGAGCCTGGCAACCTTGGGAATCCTGCATCTAGGCAGACAGTATGCAGCTGCTGCATTGGGCGGTGGATGGACTCCGGAACTGGTGCAAAGCACAACTCCAGTGCCTTTTGTAGTGCCTCACAGCAATCCATGAGCTCCACTCTCATTCGTGCCAGAGAGGGGATTGCATCTCCCACGCTATTGACAACATGTCTACCACCACCCAGGACCTCAAGCCTACCTTGTTGCAGCACTGCACCCATGCGTGCCAATCCAGCCACCACCTTCTCCTCCAACACAGGCACATCTCTGTCATTTTCTACTGACATGTGCTGCTGCTGCTGCTTTGTTGTCAGATTATGGCTGCTGCGCAAACAGCCCATCACAACTGCATGCAAGAGCTCTGCTAGCCTGTGAATTCGGCAGAAGGCTTCCACCTCTGCAATGTCCCCTGGTGGAGGCCCATTCCGGAACAAGAGTGATTCCTCTTCTTGTGCCTTCATTCCACCATCCATCACACAAATATGTCAATATTCTCCTCCTCATGTATAAATCCCCATTCTCACAATCAAGACATACCACAGCTAGCTTGCCATCAACAATCTATAAACCCTAATTGTTGCAATCAAGACACACCACAGCTAACATCATCAGTGCTGCTAGCCTGTGCACACATGCATGCAAACAAGATCCCTCGCACACACACACACGCACACTCTCTCTCTCTTCCCAAATCCACCCTAATTTTTCCACCTGCTATTAAATTGCCATCTTGAGCACAGCATCGCCGCTGCAAGCATGTCTCTTCGTGACGTTCGCCCTACTATCTTCCCCTCTCCTCCATCTCTCGTTCTGTGGCAAATCTTACTGAAGCGGCAGAACAACAAAAACACTGACCTGCAGTCGAATAGCTTGCTCATATGAAAGAGATGGCGTCCATCCCGGCGTGATCAAATCCTCACTCGACACCACTTTGCTGCTGCTTCTGCAGCACACACCCTGGCGCTGCTTCTTCTTCACTTTGAGTGTTGTTGCACTGGGCAAACCGAAGACATCACAACAGAATTTGGAATTTTTGTTGCTCAATACCGAGTGAGCGGCAGCGGCAGTAGGGCTTGCATTATTGCGCAGTCGACTAAACGCTGTTGCCCCTTGTTTCCTCTTACCACTCCTGCTCCGCCCGATCCCGTTCCGTCGACTGAGCCACGTTTTGGCCCCCGTGCTCACGCTTCGTGTCCATACACTAGCCAGCCGCAAAGCCGGAGAAATCTGACGATTCGATGAACTGAAAGCGATACAATTCCTAGAAGAAGAAGACGATGGCACACAGCTATGGAGAAAAACATGCAGAGAAACGGAAACCGAAATTGCTCGCTGCGCAACAATCTGTGCAGAAGAAATATTCACACTTGAAATCGGAGACGAATTGGGCAACGCTCCATAACTCCCATAGCTTCGTCCTCTTCTACTCCTACCCACTGCTTTAGGATCACAAACCCGACAACTAGCTACTCTCCACAACCTCTGCTGCTGCTGCTGCTGATGCTGTTGCTGCTGATGCTGCGCCTCTACTAATACACGCCCTGCATCACTAGGTAAGCCTCCTACCTTTGATACACAAGACGGTGCAACAGCCACAATCCCCATCTCAAAACTCCCCCACCTCCTAGTCCATCACTACCAAATCCATCATCAAGCTTCGAAATTCAGCAGCAGAAATATCTAGCAGAGGAGACGATTGATGCAAGAGCTTGCACGCTTGGTAAGAGGATGTGGGTAGCGCCAAATTGTGGTACGAAAGTGAAAGGATTTTGTGAGCTTGCTCTCTCTTCTCACAAAACCGGAAGCATCTCGCGCTCCCCCCCCCCCCCCCCCCCCCCGCCCCCCCCCCCCCTCCCCCTCCCTCTTTTTCCCCCCCCCCCCCCCCCTCCCCCCCCCCTTTTCTTTTTTTCCTCACCCGA
>Ga0116231_10002735_pt1 | contig 36819 bp, 32 predicted proteins | sample S1TSphgellanicum_2_FD_89695 | JGI IMG/M metagenome (GOLD analysis project Ga0116231, IMG submission 89695) | Host-associated microbial communities from peat moss isolated from Minnesota, USA - S1T2_Fd - Sphagnum magellanicum MG | ecosystem: Host-associated > Plants > Peat moss > Unclassified...
TAGGTGGGTAGGCAGGAAAAGTTTCAAAAGCAAAAAAAAAAAAAAAAAAACGGGAGGGGGGGGGGGAGAAAAAAAAGTAAAAAAAAAAAAAAAAAGAGAAAAGGGGAAAAAAAAAAAAAAAAAAAAAAAAAAAAAAAAAAGTCTTGGACCACTTTTAATCCTCTTAAGCCATTGAATAATTTGGAATACTTGCTTCCCAAAATCCCAATTAATTATTTAGTTAATTAATTATAGTTTGTATTATTTCCTATATATAAAAAATACCTATTCCTATAGAATTTCTATTCCTAAACCTAAACTCAGATTAGGTTCTTCAATTATGTTCATGTCATGACTCATGTTGCAAGTTTGAACACACATGTGTTCAGATAATGGATGAAAATGCATGATAATGGATATGATAATGTGTAATAAAAGGCCAAGATGGAGGAGGTAGTTGTCCTCCTCAAATCAACAAATATATAAATAGGACATTCATTGAGGGAAGACAAACAAACCTAACATGCATTTGGGGGAGTGGGCTTTTTGGGATGTTCAAAATCAAGTTGAATTCCTTTGTTCCTTATGAGGAGGAGGAGGAGGAGGAGGAGGGGGAGCCTTTGTCAAATGGTGGTCATTGATGAGGTAGTCTAGAGGCAAGAGAAATTGTTGACAAAAAAAAACTATGTTCAATTTAAGTGGGTCCATCTTTTGGTGTAAAAGACAAGGGATAAGTGGGGACACTTAGTCCTCTCTTTACTATAATATCATGCCAATTAATACCAAACATGGGAAGGTGTCAAGTTATCACATTTTGTGCATAAAGTTGTTTGTTGTCCCACATAGTTATTATTTCTCTCTCTCTCTTTCTCTTATTTCAATTTATTGGAATAATCTACTTTAGCAAATTATGTGACCCAACACCCACTATTGGTTTAGTATCCTCCATTGCAAACCCATTCTAACTCACTTGTCAATGAGCCAACAAAAATGGGTTACCAACACTTCTTTCACCTGGGTAACCTCTCCTATCAACCTCTACATATGGTTGGTTTATAGTAGAGGGTTTGTAGTAGAGATAACCCTCTACTACTATAAACCCTTTCTATAGATGGAGCACATACTTGTAGTACATGGGTGGCTCTAGCATGTGTGTCAAATAATTATTATATTTCAAAATTTGAACTTCAGCATATGAGTTTTTTATCCTAGAATTTTGAGTAAGTAGGGAATATATTTATTTAAATACAACTTCGATTATCACAAGTTTGTTGTTGTCCATGTGGTCGTCGACTAGTTCACAATTCATATGTTTTCCGAGACTAGGTCAAGGCTCGAGATATGACTACCTTTGAATCTTGTTTTTATTATTTTGATCAAAGTTTTGGAATTTTCAACACCGGAAGGTTGATGAATTTTCAAAAAATCAACAAAATATTATATAATTTATGTCGAAATTGCCCATGTTATTCTAATATCCCATGATAAACATCACATATTGTACATTACATTGCACTTCGTGAATTATGAAGTTGGAGAAAGGACCTCTTTCCCCTAAATTATTGCACATGAAGAACTAGTCTATTTAAAGCCCCTAACTTTATATGTGGAAATTAATTCTTTTCCACCTACCTAGAGTGGGCTCTTCTTCAAATATCATATACCCACCCAACATTGCACTAAACCCCCAATTGCTATCTCCACGGGTATTTGTTGGGCCTCGCCTACCAAGGCAAGGATATTGTGTTTAGATTCATTATCGAATATAGTAGCTTAAGGGATTTTGGCCCCTAGGTAATAATAAATAATAGGTCTATTTTTATGTGAGGATTTTTGAAAGACTGTGATATTTTGGCTTGTATTGAAACGTGAGATTAGTTATAGAGTTATAATATGTTGAAGGATTTTGATTTCTTTTAGAGGATATTTTTTGAAGATTATATTTTTTTGCATGGTGAAATATTTGAGTTTCCATAATTCTTCTTTTGCCTTAAGATACTTTTTAATGTAAATGGCAAAGCCACAATGTGACACACCTCTTGTTAATGAACCTATATATATATACCCAGCTTCACAAATGACCAAACCCCTATAATAGCAATTCATCCAACACATCTACTAATACGAGCTTGCTTCTTCATCACTTGGATAATATTGAATGGATTTTTAAAAAAAGTTTTGATGCATTGAAAATGAGAAAGAAGGTCAAGAAACTTCTCATTCAAGTTGTCCGCAAACTATTTTGCCAGTGTGTACCTATTCAACTTGCATTCTTGCAATGTGTGTTCTTAATAATAAAAAGATGCATAAAATGCCTATAATGCATAAAATGATGTGTAACCTTTGTAAAGCCATTGTTTGCCCTCCATCTCAATGGACCATCATCATCAAGCCAAGCTCCAAACATCATAAAAAAGAAAGGCACTTGAACTTGGCAGGAGGACAAGTGTTACATGGCAGACCCATCCATGGCCTGGACACACCCACCAAGTTTTCTTTGGGGGGCTGTTTACCCATCATCCCACATGGTAGAGGCCCCCACATATGTATGGGGTGGTGAGGCTGGTTTTCTTCATCAAGTCCCACATGAATGAAGAAAGGGTAGTAGTAGTAGTAGTAGTAGTAGTATAAGTCCACACATTATTCCTATGCTAACCTACATAAATGCAAGTTGGTCATTTGTTTTTGTCCACATTGATTTGGTGCCTAGCCTTTGGAGGAATACCTTGTGTTCATCCTTTTGTGTTTTGGCAGCATACTAAACAAACAAACACTCATGAGATCCATCATTAGAAACCCAAAAAAAAAAGGAGCTCATATGAGCAGCTACCTTTTACAGATCCTCAAGAAGAAAGGCCTGATTCTTCTGAGAGATTGGGTACTGCTAACACCACCATCACCACCACCACCACCACCCAGCATGTTACTCAGAGGTGAACATGCAGTTAATGGAGTTCATTTATTCATGGTGTCTTTGAGAGAGAGAGAGAGAGAGAGAGAGAAAATAAACACTACTATGGAGATCATGATTCTTTCAATAGTATGGGGTGGTGGTGGCAAAAGAAAGCTCAATAACAAAAGTGTTTAACTTATTCATCATCAAACATGCACAGTTGCATTCTTGGCAATGAGGAGGGAATATTATAAAACCTTTGCAAGAAAGAAAAAATTTGAAGTTCACAGAATCTGTCAGTGGTCATATAACTCATGACCTTTTTATTAACTTCTAGCCTATGCATATGGCAAAGATACCATTATCTTTATTTATTGATTTGTTTGTTGAGTGCTTTGGCAGAAGCTGCATCTAGTGATTTTTAGCCAGAGTTTTCTATCATGTTTCTACGTTTTTTTTTGGCAGTCCCAGACTCCTTCCTTCTGGACTACTAATTTTTAGTTCTGCACGTTTGTTGTGGTGGACCCTTTTTACTCCACTCTTTAAAAAATCTCCCCTTGTCTTTCTTTCTTTTGTATGTCCTATAAGTAGCTGTTGTTGTATTTGCCAGTTTCAGATTCTGGGCCATGAGTTCTTCTTGGGGTCCCCCAAGTGTACCTCCAGACTGCAAGCTTTGGACACATTGGTAGCCCTTGTGCGGGCTTCAAACATGTTTCCCACCCCACCCAAGTACCCAGACAGCAGGTTCTGCACACTAGTAGCCCTTTAGTCAGCTTCAAACATGCTTCCCCCATCCCAGGACCCGGAACTTCAAGTTCTGGCCATCGGTACCCCCCCCCCCCTTTAGTCAGCTTCAAGCATGCTTCCTACCCAAGTACCTGCACTAGAGCTTCTGCACATTAGTATCCCTTTGGGTAGCTTCAAACATACAAGTTCTGCACATTAGTCATTAGTGCCCCCTCCTTGGTCAGCTTCAAACATGCTTCCCACCCAATTACCCGGACTGCAGGTTCTGAATTGGTGACCCCTTTTGTGAGCTTCAAGCATGGATCCCACCAAGTACCCAGATGACTGCATGTTCTGAATTGGTGACCCCCTTTTGTGAGCTTCAAGCATAGTTCCCACCAAGTCCCCAGATCACTGCATGTTCTGCATTGGTGACCCCTTTTGTGAGCTTCAAGCATGGTTCCCACCAAGTACCCGGAGGACACCAGGTTCTGCATATTGGTAACCCTTTTTTGGTGTGCTTCAAACATGCTTCCCAAGTAAGTACCTGCTGCACTGTAGGTTCTCCACATGGGTACCCCATTTAAGTTTGTGAGCTTCAAACATGCTTCTTCTTTTTTTTCCTGGGAAAATGGCATAAGAGAGACCAGATCTCTCTGGCTTCCCCTCGGCTGTCGTGCTGTGCTTACAATTCTTGTCCTGTAGCTGTGAGAGTTGTGCAACAATCTGAAGGCAGGTCCAGGACTAGTGGGTGGGTGGGAATCACGAAGATGGATCTGCCTTTCTGACTAGTCAATATTCCTGGCCAAGAAGGAAAAAAAGAAAGGAAGGAAAGAGGGGGGCAGGGGGTGGGGTGGGGGATATGAGATCATGTCAGTTCTCATGTCCATTTGCTGATTCAATATTTAGAGCTATCCAGGTGCTGAAGAAACTCCCCGGAAAGTAAAGTAGATGGCAAAAGTAGATGCTTCAAATGTTCCATAACAAATGATAGCATTTTGTCCTGTAGCTTACGGTGTCTCTTTACTTGTGTTTTTTATGACAATTTGTTAGCTACCAAGATAATGAGCATCAAGATACTACCGTAGTCAAGGGGCATAAAACTGTCTAGTACCATAAATAATGAAGGATGACAAATACTAGCAACAGGGCTTTTTAATTTGTATTCCATACACACACTCAAAGCTCCTGCCAGGCATGCCATGTTTTAACAAGTTTCAATTGATTTTGAGTCCTTTCTCCTCTTTCAAACAGTGGTTGGTCTGCCTGCTACTGGTAATGTCAGTGGTCCTGAGTCATGACCCATTAGCCTAAAATCTGGCTGTGAGATCCATACATACCTGTTGTTTGTTTGCAGCACTTAATGCAACAACACATGGAAAGGACCTGGACCTGAATGAAACTAAAAACTGTACATGAAACTTGGGTACTTGCCTAACGGCTACTAAACTGTCTTGTACTAAACTCAATGTTGAATTGGAGACTGAGTGGAAGTTGGCTACCTGATAAACTCAATGGTATTGAATGGAAGCTGAGGAATCTGTCATGGAAAAAGGAAAAAAAAAACCTAAAACTAAGTTAGGGCATAATTCCATTGAGGGAGGCAAAAAAGATCATAAGAGTAAAGACATTGCTCCAAACATTCTAATGTAGTTGGAGGGTTTTGGGTTTAGGGTTCACCCTACACTTAAAAAGTAGAAAGGTCACAAGGCTATAGAGGAGCAAGAGGCATCTTATGCCTAGAAGAGGCCACTTGGGTCTCTCCTATTTTTGAGGAGGCACTAGTAATATGTATAAGGTGCCCTCCAAATGCCCTAAGAAAATTTCTCCCAAGTGCTCTTTACACTTTCTTGAGGTTTCACATATTTCAATGACGGCACTAGTTGGCATGAGGCTTTTTCTGTCTGTGGCTTTTCTTCCCTTTTCTTTTTTAAGGAGAAGTCCAAGAAAAGTTTCCATTTTTGCAAATTGATAGACATGATCAGAACTAACTGATGGGGCAGAGCAGCACCACCACCCTATAGCCCAGATGGGACCCTCTTCTTCTCCTCCTTTGATGCAGATGGGGTCACTGTTATTGTCATCACCAGAGAAAAATTCCTTCAAAGTTCAAATCTATCTTATGAGCTTTTAAGGCAAAAATTGAAACGGTAACAACCTTGTTTGGTTCACTTTGTTGGGTTCTTTTTTAAGAAGTGCAGTTGAGTGAGTATTCAATATGCTTTTTTGTCCATAGTGGGGGATCTTTTGGCTGAGCTTCTTTTGCAAGTAATAAATAAGCTGTCAAACAGTTTAACACTAGTGCTCTCCATCAAGGTTTCTTGCACTCATATAAAAAGATGTGTACTTAAAAACCTTTCTGGACGCAAAACTTTCTGGACTCCTGAGAAAAAAGAGGGTGGTGGAATACAGCATTGGATTTTGACCTTTAGCAGGAATATTTTTAGCTGCACTTTTTCTCTACTGCTCTGATTTGGTGAGTCATCTGCACACAGAAGCCATCTAGAACTTGGTGAGCAAAAAGCTGTCTCTGGGAGAGTCTGTCAGAACAGATTTGTTTAGCAAAAACTAAAGGACATGATTTTGGGGGCCAGTCAGGCAGTCACGCAGGCAGGCAGTCAGTCAGTCAGTTAGTGTGGGACCATGTGATGATGATGATGATGGCTCAAGTCTCTGCACACTATTGGCATTGGAATATGTCTGTAGTCTGCATTTGACAACAGTACCCCATCCATGTCACACTGCATGTGATCCACAGACTTTTTTAACTGTGTCAGGTTCATTGACTGAGGGAGGGAGGGAGGCAGAAGGGGCAAATGGGTGGCAGATTTGCAGCAAAATTTGTACTTTGCACTGATGGAGATCTGGAGATTTCTTCAAGTGGTAGCCAGCTGCTGAACAAGATACACCAGAATTTAACTGACTTTAGGTTCTTCATTCAGGACAGAAGTATGACAGAAGTTTGAAAATTGTGACTCAATGGTATCGACTGACAATTTGTAGCTTTGTATTTGTGCATCACCCTTTCGTCTGTTGCAGCTGAATGGTAATGTGAAGCACAACTACAATGAGTGAATTATGCTCTGCAGATTGTGAGTTTGATGACTAATTGTGAAATATTTTAGGGAATGAGAGATAGTTCTATGGAGAGTTCAGCATCCAATGTGTATTCAGAATGAGTGCTGATTTCACGTGTGGTTGCATTGTGTATTAGGGGTTTGAGGAGAATGGGCAAAGCAAGTATGTGATTTGTAGCTTCTGAACCATATGCCAGAATTTTGATAATAAGAGGAATGGTGAGAGAAGATTGTGAAGGCAAAACACTTCACATGTGTCAAGTATACAGCAAGTAGGGATGATGGTGAAAGGAATTTACCTCCAAATGTTTGTCTAGGGTGTGTGCCAGATTCTCAGATTTAGGTAGGTTCAGCTCCAGGTTATAGGGTCTCCAGACTGGGAGCCACAAGTTTTCTTAGAACCCACCATTGGAACTGAACCCCAGAACCAGTCTCTTTTCAAAATTGAATTAAAAACCTGAACTTGAATCAAGTGTGCTGCACCATTTCAAAGAGGTTCAAGTTCTCTAGATACATAAATATATTTCCACTTCATGTTTTAAAAAGCTTGGCCCTACACTCTAGGCAAGTGATTGCATTTGATTAGTTGCACATAATTAATATTACACAATTTTTTCAAAAAATAAAATTATATGTGATGGAGATGGAACCAAGACTTGTCTTAAACTGAACCAGCTCTAAATTCTTTGTGAAAATGACCAGCACTGAAGGTTTTAGAAATTTGACTGGACTGGAGGTTCCATCAAAAACAAAACATAAAAAGTTCAAACTGAGACCAAAGGTTTCTTTTGAACTCAACCAAAATTGCACTCAATTTCTATTTTCACTGAGTCTCATGCACTTAAAAGTGGTAGGAAGTGACTTCATGCTCTCATGCAGAGATCAGCAGCAGCTTGGAAGCAGTCACATAACCACACAGAAGCCATATCAATCACTGTTTTAGCAGCCTCTGTGATTTACTCCAACCCCAGGTTTGAACTCAAAATCCAAGTCCACATCGTTGTACATCCCTTTGTCACTGCCTACAAAGACTGCTGAGATCTGCAAGGTGGCGCATGGTGGGTCGACCATGAGGACAATTCCATGGGGCATCAAGCTCTGCCAAATGACACAATACCTGCCAAGAACTCCAAACATAAAAGCAAGCACTCAGTTTGCTTGGGATCAGACTTTCCATGTCTGGAATTGCTCATCAGATGTCTAAGGTACTTTCGCTCACCCAATATCCAACATCAACTCAGACAGTACAGGGAGCTGTGAGATTGCAGAGACTCCTAGATTCTCGCTTATTACCCTACTGATAGTGACTGCCTTTTTCTTGAAAGGCTATACAGATCACAGAATAATCACAAGTAATGTTGATGGACACAGAAACAGGATTTTGGACATGGACTTCACCTGTTCCATTTGCTTCTGACTTAGGGCATCACCAATCATAATGGATGACCGACATGCCCGAGAGGCCAGCATCCCACGCACTCGTGATGGCCGGACAGAGTTAAATGACCAATTTCTTCCCAGTGATGGAGCCCCTGTTTCCCTTCTGTCTGCAATTGGCCCATCATTTGCAATTTCTGTCATCATGGGGGCTGGCTCATCTGCAAGAAGGGAGACTAGTTCCTGCACATCTGTAAGAAACATCTGTGTTTCAGAAGGAATTCCATTCCTCTGAATGAAAGACCTTCTAAAGAATTAGACTATCTATGATATAGCAGAGAAAACTCCACTACTACACTTTGGTGGTAACCATTGTGTCTGTTCCAGAAAAACCAAAGTAAATACAACAAAAATGAGTGCACTGGTTGCTAGATGTGCGTGCATTTGTCATTTGGTAGATGTGCTTACAAAGTGCATATCACCAAATTTCAGCAAGTTGGGTTACAAAAGTTGGAAGGAAATATCCGTATTTCCTCCAGTAGCAAGGACAGGGATTCCTACCTCCAATTCCAAATGTAATATTCTTGCTGAATGGAACTGCAGATAAGCAAAGCCGTCGACCTGGTGGGGCCTCATCGTTCTCAATGAAGTCAAACCCATTCTGCCTAGAAAGACATTACACACAATTGCATTGATTAAAGCACAGTTTGCCATTGAACAGGACTGGGACCTACTCAAATTAAAGCCATGAATTGTCTTCCAGAGGACCAAACTGACTCATCAATGGAGAATTGCAATGCAAAACAATTTTTGAAAAACTAAACCCTCGCCTCATCCTATGGAATAGCCAATAACTCTAATATTCCGACCTACCATATGATGATCTAGAAACTGTCACTACCTGGTTTGAGGGAAAAAAACTTGTGAGAATGTCTTTTTATCAAGGGAGAAAGGTAAGAGTTCTCTTGAAGCAATTCTTTTACAACATGGTACCTAAAGGTCTGCAAATGAGTGGTGACAATAAGTTCTTCTGCTGCAGACAGTTCTGTTGGCATTGGCCTGCGCACCCATAAGAAACAAAAATTCCTGGATCAAAGATCTTGGTGGTGAGCATTGGACTCTTCCTATCAGGCTCTTGTCGACTGAGACAACAAAAAATAAAACCTTCCATATCTTATGGAGTGGCTACTGACTTCACCAGATGAGTTCCTGCATGTAAGCATAGTGTGGTCGACACATTTGCATTTGAGATCAGTGAAAGAAGTCACAAACCGCAAGAGAGGCTGCCGATTCAGCACCATTGTCTTTGAAAGCCTCTCAAAATTGAACTTTTCATCAGAGGCATGCTGCAAATCATGTACTCCCAAGTCAGTTCATCCAAACAAACCATAACCCTCAAACCTCAAACCAGAACCAAAAGTTGAGACATAAAAGCTGTGACTTTAAAGTGTCACCAAAAATGTAAACCTTAATCAAACCTAACCCAACAGTTACAGGATGGATGCTTGGAACTTAAACCCTAAATAAGCAACATAAGAGCAATCCTTAAACTTCAAAATACAAACCTTTACCAAACTTCAAAGCCAGATCTCTGAAGGTGAATCAAAGTTGCAAACCCTAAAATCACCTTGGTGCCTCCAGGTTTCAAAGCTTTTATATTGAAGCATCATAAATCAGTTGCACACAGAACAATGGTTGCTGGGGAGAGAAAGTAATACCTGGTCAATGATAAAGAGATCTTGATCAAGCCGTGCCAAGATGAAGCCTAAGTTGAACTGCCCAAGAACCTGTGGTTCATCAAAGTAATGGGTGAGACAAGCAACTGAAAGAGTCTGCAATACAAGGTCTTCACACCAGCCTCGAAACTTTTCTAAGAGCAACTTGGGAAAGGAAGGAAATGCGCCACCAACTTTCATACGCTTGAAATCAGCTTTATTGAAAGAGCGTTCCAGCTCTCTTGTCGCAGCCATGAGTGCTGCTTCTTTATCTGCCCCAATGTTGTCCATTCCATCAGCATCCAGAGTTGCTGCTGCAAATCCCCTGTGCACAGGAAAACCCACCAAATTGAGAACATTGCATGAGAAACACTTCCTGGCCAAATTTGATCAAACCCTAAAATACTGTAGTCCAAACTCCTTAATCCCACTCTCCTTGCATAAGTTCTACAGAGTTCCTGAAGGTTAGATGTACTTCTTTCCCCTTGAAACAAAATCAAAATCTCGCAGACTTGTAAGATCACCTTGTTCTTTTTGATGACCTCCCACTGTTTGTGTTCTCATGTGGGAGATGTATGGTGGTCCGTTTGCGAAGCGTATCTAGATTGAACTGCACAACAGACACATCCTGTGCCATATCCAGGCGCTTTTCTGATAATCCATCATATAAACAAAAAAAGAATTTCAGTACTTCATCATACCATTGTACAAGTGCAGACATCCCATACTCAGATTGATTAAGAAGCTTTGCAAAGAAGCAAATAGACACAATCAGGACAGACATACAAAAGAATCTCTGGATACAAGGAACATGGCATCTGAGATCCTGTACCTAGCAATTCTGTGACAGCTGCTTCCTTTTCTATGTGTCTAATCGGAGCTGAAGGCCTAGTGTCTTCATCATCATCATATTCACTTCTTACTATTGCTTTCACTGCAGTGTCCCCTCCCCCACCTTTCTCCTCAAAGTCCATTTCTTGTGCTTCATCCATACCAATAACCAGAGTGGGCTTTACAGGTGCCAGAGAAGGATCACCCTCACCATCACCATCATCATCCCCACAACACCCATCTTTATCCTCTTCTACAACAGTTGGTTTCTCAACTTGTGACAACTGAGCTAAATTATGGAGAGGTTCCACGGTCACCGCCATCTCTGCATTGTCAGGTTCCATCACTTCCCTGTACAACAATCCCAGAAAGATTTACAGGTCAAGAAACAGTGTATTTGGAACTCGCAGTACAAACTATCAATATGCACTACTAGAAATGCAAGTGTTTCAGGTTACAGTTCAACGGACAGGTCCTTGAGATTAAATAACATGGATGCCAAGACACACCTTTCTTCCTTGCAAGGACCTCTCCTTTGTGAAATGAATCCTGTGAGCTGTGATTGCACTACTTTTTGCATGTTACGATCCAAGGTTTTCCTCAAAACTTCATGACCCAAACTACGTGCTTTCAAATTCACACCTGTGGTTGCTGGAGACGCTACTACACTACCTGCCCCCTTGCACTGGAAGGAGTGCCGATCTAATGAAGGAAAGGAAGGAAAGGCTTGCTTTCCTTCTTGCTGTGGGGTTGAAGGTTGGATTTTCATCATCATTTGAGGTGGCATTTCAAACCCCATCTTGTTTACAACCATTATTTCACCCTCTGCCTGAAATCCATCATGCTCAGACTTCTCATCTTCCTGATTTGCACGCACAAGTTCCAGGCTTTCTTCTTGATCTTGTGTCACATCATCTTCTGCATCTGGAGATAAAGACTTCCCTGACAATCTGAGCTCCAAATTTGATGACGGGGATTCCTGTAACTTCTGGCACAGAACCAGGCCATGATCAAGGGCTGCTGCTGACATCTGTTTGTTCAAGCCTCCAGGATTCACGTTATTCAGGGCATACTTATACTTATCTGGGGCATAAACACTTTCAAGAGCTGTACGAAGGGACACTATAAAATCTGCCTCCATGTGAAGAAACACCTTTCGCTTGTCAGGCGTTACATTGACATCATATGATTGGGTTGGGAGCATGATATTGAGCACTGCCATTGGACACTGAGAAGAATTGAAGGATCGGTACAACTCATTCAGTAATCGGCTGATCTTAGGGAGATCCACTGGACGGCCATTCACATAAAAAAATTGACGGTCTCCAGATGCCCTGTATGTAACCACCTACTCAGTTCGTTATACATATCTCTAGTATCCATTCTGGTGTCAATATCTGCATGCAATATCTTCCATCAGGGTACACATGAACAGTTTGGCAATCCAAGGCCTTCATTAATGATAAGAACTTACCTGCCACAGCCAGCTCCAGGCTTTGAGACAAAGCCCTCAACCTTGACAGATTGCCCACCAACATCCATCGCTGAGAGTTCTAAAGGCTCCAAACATGCTGCTGTCTTGATTCCAAAAACAGTGATGACATTGTCTTTGACAGAACCACTTCCTTGTGTTTGTATTACTGTTGACCGCCCACTTTTCCCAACTTGATTTGTGCACACAATTCGCACACCTTTTGCTATCAGTGCATATGCCTGCAGGTGATATTTGAAAATCATCAGAATTACAACCCAGCAGGTGAAGTGTATAGTTTTATCACCAGACTGGATGAAGACAAATCACCCTATGACTCTGTATCCCATGCACTTGTAACTGTGTTGAGGGCTGACACTGCCAAACACCAGAATGGTAAGAGTATATACATCTAACATAAAGCTAGGATTTGCAGATTAAGGACCAAATACCCTTTGAGGAGAAAGACAACAAAACCTGCAAAATAGATAATAGTCGCCCATACTCGCGACGGATATTGCGTGTAAATTCTTTATAGCGCACAGGCAGGGGAGCAAAGAGTTTTGCAACTGCAACTGTTGTCCCAACTGCGCGGGCAACACTTTGTTGAGAGGTGATGGCACCAGAGTGGTCATAGTCCAGGCGTGTCCCAATCGCTTCCTCTTTTGTACGCGTTGTCACACTCACATTGGACAGTGCACAAAGAGAACTCAAAGCCTCTCCACGGAACCCAAATGATGAGAGCGATTGCAGGTCTGAAAACTCCGAAATTTTTGACGTATGGTACTTCAGTGTCAGCCCCTGCAATCCCACATAAATGTTCTCAGAACATGTCATTGCACAGGCTTCCTTCCACACACCCTAAACCCTGCTTGAACCCTAAACCCTAAAATCCCATCCACTAGCTTATCTACTTGCCAAATTGCCCAGCATTTCCACAATCATGGTGTGTAATTCCAGTAACCATCTGGGGTGGGTGGGTGGGTGGGTGCCATTTCCATTCTCATGAAAAATCCAAATACTGAACTCCAAGAAAAAAGAGATCAAACAAAGCTTAAAATGTGGGACCTGATAATTGTCAGGTGATATGCCGGAGCCATTGTCAGCAACTTCGATAAGCACTGCACCATATTCTTTCAGCCGAATTTCGATGTTTGTTGCCCCTGCATCCAGGCTATTCTCCACCAGCTCCTTGACAGCTGCCGCCAGATCCAGCACAACCTGAAGTTTTTTCCCATTTGGTTTTTTGCCAAAATAGTTGAGACTAACTTTTTTTAGGGTATAATCTCAAGAAGGGCTTCAGAAAGCAAATGCACAAGCACAAGGTTTATCACCATGTAAGGGTTTTTGACAGAGAAAACCCATAAGAGGCAGCAGCAGCATTGGGACAAACAAAATTGAAAGGCAAAGAGTTTCTATTCCAAACAGTTTTCAGATACCTGGCCAGAACATATGCGATGGATTGCTGCTTTGTCAATGCGTTGGATTTTGGATCCACCACCACCCACCATCCCAGCACAGCACACACACACACACACAATTGTATCGAACCCTAAAAATTCTCCCCTGGCCTCCCACACCCACAACCTACGTTTTGTGGAGGAATTTACTCTCTTCTTGTACTCCTCCCAAGATAAACAACAATTCCCAAACAATCAAGCAACTGCTTCTTGTTGCCGATCCTCTCAGCAGAAGCAAAAAAGCGCACACACACACACACACACACACACACATGATATAAGCAACTGAAAACTTGGTTATATCATGAGAAACTTATGAAACTTTTTTATAATTTTTTGTCAGCAAAGCAACTGGTTTTGGCAGCAACCGGAAAACTTGCTTATATCATGAGAAAACTCATGAAACTTTCTTATGATTTCTTTCGAAGACTTCTCTTCTTCAAATCGCCAGATTTTTATGATAAGTTCCCAGTAGGCAGCCAAGAATATAAAGAAGGGTTTTTTATTTTATTTTATTTTTTGTTGGGGTACTTTCATATCTAGTATGTAGCCAAATCTGGCTAAATTATTTTATGGATGATCACCACTTCAGCTACATCTGAAAATAAATTTAAGTAATTAATTAATTAAAACATTTTTTAAAAATCTGAGCCAAATTTGTGAATATTTTGGCTATTTGCAACCATATTCTTTGTGTTGCAATACACCAACTTAACAAGACCTTCTTCAATCTTCTCTCGCACCAACTAATGATGAATCTCGATATGCTTAATGCGAGCATGAAAAATTGTGTTCTTTGATAAAAATATACAACTTTGATTGTCGTCATATATGACAACAGGTTTCGTCTATAAAACACCAAAGCTCCCAAAAAGTGATGAAAGCCACATTGCTTGCCTTGTTGCTTGTGAAGCTATCATATACTCAACTTGTGTTAAACATTGCAATAGAAGTTTCTTTCTTGTTATTCCAACTAATAACACCATTTCCCAATAAGAAAACATATCCTAATGTGGATTTGCAATCATCCATATTACCAATGCAATTTACATCATAATAGGCACACATTTGTGTGTTTCCAAAAATAGTATCATAATCCCAATTTTGGGACATTGGTTTTGGCAAACATTCCTTTCTGAATGCACTTGACCCATATTGTTTCTATCATTTCCTTGGGTACGATGAACATCCATTTCAAATTGCATTTGCCCCTTCGTGTTCCTATTGGAACCTTGGCTATGGTTTACATTTCTTTCAACATGTGTTTGGCTTTAGCAGCGACTTACATTTTTGTTAAAATGTGCTTTGCCCTTCATGTTCCTTTCAAAACCTTGGCTATGGTTTACGTTTCTTACAAAACGTTCCTAGCCCCAACTATGGTTAAGATCCTTGTCAAAATGCACTTTGGCCAAAATAACATCCTTGATGCATCTTTTGAAACATAAACCAAAATCCATTATTCCTTTCAGTTAATAGAAAATATGTTTCATTGTAATGTAATGTGATTGTCCAATATTAGCCATCAACTAGCTCACAACCCCTATTGCATGTGCAATATCAAGTCTTGTGCATACCATTACATACATGAGACTTCCAATAACATTTTGAAATGGGATAGCACACATTACATTCAAGCCTACATCATTTTAAGGACCCATATCCTTCAAAAGCTTGAAATTGGTCATAAAAGGAATTCATACTAACTTACTTTCAACCATTCCAAATTGCCTAAATATACCTCCAATGTACTTATTTTGGTTCAAATTAATCGTTCGATCTTGTCAAACACAATTTATTTATATCCCCAAACAATAATAGATCTCACCTAAATCCACCATTTTGAATTTTTTCAAAATATTATCTTATGTTTACTTCAATAAAAACAAGTCATTAAAGGCCAAAATTAAATCAACAACATAAAAATTTATAATCACATAAGAGTTTTCTTGGATTCTTTTAAAATAAACATTACAATCACCATAGCTCCTTTCAAACTTTTGAGATAAAAAATATGCAATAATCTTGTGATTCCATTCACGAGGAGATTGTTTCAAACCATATAAGGATTTTTGAAACTTACATACCATATTATTCATAACCTTTGTTAATTGTAAAATTAGCCTAACCTAACAACTTTAATTTGGGCCACTCCCCTTTACCCCCTAAAAGACATCCAAGGGGGTGTCACAGTATGAACTACACTCCCTTTCTTGTAGTCTCTTTCTTTTCTCTTTGGATACAATCCTCTTTCTCTTACTTTGTTTGATATAAATAGCAATCTATCTCCTATTCACAACATTAACCCTCTTACCTTGCTATATTAAACCTAACCTTAATCCAGTGAATCACAGCTAATTAGGACTTGCATTATTCTTCCCTTTTGGTTAATATTACCTTTCAAGGTGCCTTGTATGATCCAAACAACAATCCCTCTTCTATTCACAACACTAACCTCTTACCCTTGTTGCATTAAACATAACCCTTCTTGTTATTGTTATAACTATCCACAACCTTAAAATTAGCAATTCATAACCAAGATCACACACACATGACCTGCAACAACTCAAAATAATATTCCTCAAAATAGATCTTCATACATTAAAAAAATGGGTTTGTTTAGTCCTTAATGTGGATGTCTTCTCCACCAAACTCCTACCCTACTTGGGATAACACTATCATGTCTACCAACAACTCTTCATCTCTATAATACCTTTACTCACAGCCTTGCTAACAACATGAATCCTCCCAACTCTTTTAGACTAAGCTCCCTCCTATTTCTTTCTACCCTCATTTCAAGGGGGTAAACCTCTATTTTTTCCTTAAGTAGCTCTTTCATCCACTTCTTCATCCTCCTTTTCTACCAAGCCCCAATTCAAGAACCTTGTACCTCTTCTATTTTCACCCTTGAGTAGAGTGCCCACCAAAATCACCTTGAATAGCCACCAACACCACCATTGATGTATCCACCTCCAACTCTTCCCATTACTATGTCGAATGTGCTTGGTCAACCCACCTTCTCATGATGCAACAACCTCTTTCTACATGTTTGCCTCCTCGGGATATACCTAGTTTCCACACCTCTCACACTACTCATCATCACTTTTCACTCCCCTTCCACTACCTCACACCCCACTCACCATTCAAAAAAATCAAGGTGGTTAATAAAATGTAAGAAGAAATAAAGTTGTTGTCTTCACTTAACCCTAATATCTAGCACCTTCCTAGAAGCCTTAGCTGCCATATCCATACCTTTTTATATGGGAGGCTTCCCTAGCCCAAGCTAGGACAAGATAACCAGGTTTTAACTTAACCCAATAATCTTACCCTCCCCCACTAGAAGAAAAACAAATATTTTCGATTGGTCTCTACGACTAAATTTTTGTCCCAAAGAACATTAATAATTAAAATTTCATTAGTTGCCTTGAACAAGTCGCATGTGATATTAATCAAATGACAAGGGGTATTGGATGAAAAAAAAATTAACAAATATAAGTTCATCCTTTGACTACATTGTATACATATTATCACATGCAACTAAGATGCAACTATTTTGGTCACAATTGAAGGCAAATGATGTGTTGCCACGTGTCCCAATATTCAATTATTTAAAATATTATTATTATTTTGAAATAATTTAAGATGTTCAATTCAAATGTTTGGATTATCTTATATTATGAAACGTGGCGCAATTAAATATGTCATGTGGCACTTTTAAATGAATTTAATACAAAATATTAATATTAAGTTGGTAGGTACATAAATAGGTGCTTACAAACTTAATCTACATACCTACCGACCTACTTAGGTAAAAAGGTAGGTAGGTAGGTAAGTCCTACTTTCCTAGGCTAAATACGTATTCGTATAAGTAAATACTTAAATAGGTCGATCTAGGTGGGTAGATCAAATTAAATACTTTCCTACCTAGGTAAATAAATAGGTTGGGAAAGTAAGTAATTTAAAATTTTGCATAATTTTTTTTTTTTTGGGTTAAAGCTTTTAATTGGCTCATCCCATGTGCACAAATTTTTTAATGTGAAATTAGATGACCAAACCCCTTGTTTATATAATGTTCAAATTAAAAATGAAGAACCAACAATATGGGATAAAATTTGAAGTTGCAACTTCCTTACAAACTAAGTTGCAACTTTAAAACTTTCCTCATGCCTTTGTTTTTAGTTTTTAGATTAATAAACAATTCAACTACATGGCTCACTAAATACTTAGATAATTATTTAATTATTAATAATTAAATTTAACACATAATTAACATATTAACTATACACTACAAATATTAACTACTTAAATAAATAATTACTTTTTAATACTTAACTAACTCGTTGTCTAGTTACTCACAACTTGTCAATACATAATTCATAGATTAAAAATTTTAAAAAATATTTTAAAATATTGTACTACTTTTTAAAATCTGGTTGAATTATAATAATATAATGAAACAACTTACTTACTTTATTTTTTTTAATTTTCAAATTATAAATACAGAACTAAAAATTGTTATTAAAAACACAATTCTTCCACAATTTTTTTAAAGTAATATTAAACTAGTTACATTAATTACTATATAATTACATTTATTATTTTACAAAATTTTAGTGGTCAAGTAATTTTTTTTCTATAGGTAATTACTAACTATAAATATAATAGTTTGCGAAACATATCATTAATTTTTATAATTACAATAAAATTATTGTAAATTTATTTATCACAGATAATTAATTCCAGAATTTTTCAAAATCAAAAAATTATATAAATTTATAACAATACCTGAAATTACAATCCTTACAATAATTATTTTAACTACCTTGTAATTTTACCAAAATTTTAATTCAGATTTAAAATATAAACTATAGATTGTGAATAATTATCTTCAATTCAAAAATAATTATGGATAAACCATGATTAATTCTTATCTGAAATAATTGCAATGATTTTAAAGTAATGTGACATTAATTATAGTAATTCATTTCTTGTACTATAAGAATATAAATTATATAACATAAAAATCTATGTTGTAACAATAATTATTTAGTGTAGCTTATAACAAATAACTATAATCAATAATATTTCTTTATAAAAGTGATTTATTATGGATAACATTAGTAGAAAAAAGTCTTAAAACTCAATCGATAATTTTCTGAATTGAAATATAAATTTTAGATTCCAAAAAAAAAATTCAGCATTCAAATATCAATTTTCAGATCAAATAAGTCTTTTGAATTAAAATTAAAAAATTCTGGATTCAAATGTTAATTTTCAGATTCAAATAATGATATTCAAAATTGAAATGTCCATATTAAGACTCAATTAAAAATATATATAATTTTAATATTAATTTTGAGAATCCAAAATAATAATTTGGAATTGCAATTTCAGATTTCAAACCAAATAATTTTTAAAAACTGAATTAAGAAATTCAGAATTGAAATATAATTTTTAGAATCAAAAATAATAATTTAAAATTCAAATATGAATTTTTAGATCAAATAAGATTTTTTTATTTAAATTCAAATTTCAAATTCAAATAATATTTTAAGGAATTGAAATAGCAATTTTCAGATTCAAATATCAAGTTTCAAATTCAAATTATTTTTGTAAAGAATTGAAATAATAGTTTTCAAAATGGAAATATAATTTTTCAAATCAATTTTTTTAATTAAATTTTTAATTTCAGAATTGGACTAAAGGCACGGAAATTATGAAAAAAATTAATTTTCAGATGAATAAAAAATTGCAGAGTTCAAATATTATTTTTTAGATTTATTAAATGAAATATATATACATATGCATAATTAATACACACACACACACACACACACACACACACATATATGATATATGTAACATATCATAAATATAATTTTAATACATACATAAAAATACACCCCTATGTCACCATAAAATATTTTTAAGATGCGACTAATTTTGTGATTATTGTGACTAATGGGACATATCAATCTGATAATGGATGAAAATAAAATAAAAAATCATCCAACCGATAGGATGAAATTTCAAATAATTACATCATAATTGTAATAATGACCAAAATAGTCGTAATTACTCCCAAACTTAATTACAAACGACTACAAATCGCACATAATTGCAAACAAAGTGGTTACAATTTGGTTGATTTCTATTAATGCCCCCACTTTATCTTGTCCAGGCCACCCATCCCTAAGTGCAATCCATTTTGGATAAGATCCTTTTATTATCCTATTTCATGAATATTTAATTAAAACCCCAAAACTTCATTAATTGACCTACCTAGGCTTAACCTGAATTACATTAAGCTAATTAGTGTTCAACAACCTTGACCACAAATCCCTCTAGTTGTTACATATATATATCTCTTCTGAAAGATCTCCATTTAGAAAAACAATTTTAACATCCATTTGATGGACCTTGAAATCCTCAATGGCTACAACTACAAGCACAACTCAAATTGATTCCATTTGTGCAACAAAGGAAAAAATTTCATTGAAATCAATACCTTCAACCTGTGTGAATCGCATAGCCACCAAACGAACCATGTGCCTTACCATATAACCATTCACATTATATTTGATTTTGAAGATCCATTCGTAAGTCATAGGTATGCAATTAGGTGGAAAAGGAGTAAATATCCAAATCTTATTGTCTTGTAAAGATTAAAACTCAAAATCCATGGCCTTTTTCCAATTTGTCAATTTTCACCATTCAAAACCTGCATAAAAAAATGGGATTCATCAACATCAATAGAAGAAACACATGAAGGATTCACATCTTTTTCAACCATTGCTGGATATTCTTACACTTGTTGAAGAATTCTTTCATCCTCCATCTCTAGTTCTTGATTTAGAACCATATGTTTTGATCCAAAATCCAACCTTGAAACCATTAATTCTTTGTTAAAGTTTTTGGATTCATCAAAAACAACATCACAACTAATGATAACATATTGGCTCCTAGGGTTGTACAATTTGTAACCTTTAGTCTCTTCACAATAGCTAATGAATATGCATTTGACATTTTTGGAATCCAACTTTGTCCTTGTTTCCTTTGGTGAACTTTTTGACATTTCTTTAACTATCAGCATGATACATGAATTGAATTATCAACTTTTAACATGCTGAAACCATTATTTAAAAGTTGCATTTTACACTTACCATAATATTAAAACACATGTAATAATAAAAACCGCACATTTATATTGGATTGAATTCACAATTTTTATCACATATTTTCAATTATCAGAATTGAACCACACTTTTAATATATTAAAACCATTACTCACAAATTGCATTTTACACTTATTATAATATACTAAACATGTGCAATTCAATATTTTGCAATTATACTTGAATGGCTTAATGATTTTTTCCACATTTTTTGAACTATCAACATTTTTACATGAGTCGTATCATGCACTTTGAGCTTATTGAAACCACTATTCAAACATTATATATTACACTTATTAGTATATATAGAAAGACACATCAAAACTTAATGTTTCATATTTATATTTGAATGGGTTAATGAATTTTTTCATGTTTCTTGAACTACTAACATTTGCTCATGGGTTGAATCATTCATTTTGAATGTTGTTAAATCCACTATTCATGAGTTGCATTTTACATGCACTTGAATTTTTTTAAATGGAAAGATAAAAATTTGGAAAATCTCACATTTATATTTGAATGGGTTGGTGATTGTGTCAAAATGTTCATGCATGCAAAATTTAGGATGCATGTAAACCTTTAAATTATAATATTTTCATGTATTAAATTCTTGTACATTTATGTAAAATGTATATTTTTACCATTGTTTGTTTTAAAGCATCATGGACAAGTTTATTATTATGAATTTTCATGATGCCACACAAAAAAAACTACAAAAATAATCCCTGATTTTTTCCCATTTTTTCTTAGTGTATTAAAAAAATCCATGTTAAAAAAAAGGATTAAAATGTAAAATTTATAAGTAATATTATTATTATGAAAAATTATCAATATTTTGTACTTTTTATTTTTATTTTAAACATGGTTTACCAATTTTTGTAAGCTTTTTTTATTATGGGTTTATGTTTAAATATTAAAAAATGAATTTAACTGTTTCATTTAATTAATTATAAATGGTGATAGTAATAATGACATCAATGATTTTTTTAATCTTTTCATTTTCTCAACTTTTTAATCTTCTTCAAGATCATCCATAAGAAAATTTAACCATGTTTTGGCTATAAGCCATATATGGAAGTACAAATCTATTAAAATATTTTTATATATTGGCTACAAGTCCTAGAACCCATTCGGGGGGAGTAATCCAACTATTTAAACGCAAATTTCACCAAATTAAACTGTGTTTCCTTTTACGAAATAAACAAATGTAAAACGTATTCTTACATCATTAAAAATATATATGTTATGAATTTTTTTTCAAAGTTGTGTAGTCAATCATTAGTAATGTATGATTAATTTTGTTAAACAAATATGGTCTTGATAATTAAATGGCTATATTTATACTTAATTAATATTTCTTCTTATGACCAATTTCGACCAATTTAAGGGGGCGACAACATCAAAAAATAGTTTTTTGAGGCAAATTTAAAATATATATTGCTAAATTTTTACAATAAAATATTATAAATAACCATAATATTGAAATATTTGAAGAAGCTTCCAACTACACAACTTGTCTATAGCCAAATGTGGCAATCTTCTTATGGATGATTATCATTTCAATAACATCATATATATATATATATATAATCATATTGAAAAAAAAATTACAATTTTTCAAAAAATGGACATATTTTATGGAATAAAAAAATTAAATAAACGCACTCTTGAATACACATTGAATTTACAAAGATTTTAATTCAATTTAAACAAAAATATATTTGTTGATTTATTCAAGAAATGTTCTTTTTTTTAAAATTACATTACAAATTAAAACAAGTTTATTTTCCTTGTAGAATGTATTGAATTTTTTTAAGTTATATTTTTCACCTCCATCATATTTAATTGTTTTAAACTTCTTTCCAATTTGATTTTTTACTAAAGCTTTAAAAACTTTAAGCTTATCAAACACACCGAATTTAGTCTTCATAATATTAAAAAACGTCTTCCTAGATAAATTATCAATGACGATTAAAAAATATTTTGCCCCTACATGAAATGTTGTTACCATGAAACCAAATAGGTTTGTGTGCACAAGCCCAAGGATTTCCTTTGCATGAAAACCCCCATTCAAAAGAAATGGGGTACAATATTGTTTACTTGCATACACACATCCATCACAAAAACTCAAGTCATGATCTCCATTAAGATCCATGCCTTCAACAATGCTTTAATTTTTCATGGTTGTCAAAGTCTACATATAAACATGTCCGAGTATCTAATGCCACAAGTTATACCTCTTAATTTTGGTGCTACATTCTACAACCAAGGATTTAGTAACTCCTATATAACCTTCCTTCTTGAACAAATTTAATAATCACCTTGTTTGATTTAAAGGACTTCAACCAACATTTGATGGCTTCAAATTCCACTTTGAAGCCTTGTTATATTAACTAGTTAATTGATAGCATATTCTTTGTTAACTTTGGGACATACAACACATCTCCATTACATTTAGAAATCCCATTTGGCAAGTTGAAGACAATAGTGCCTTTCCCACACACATCAAACGTATTATCATCTCCAAGATATATTTTGTGATTTTAAAAAAAATCTTCAAAGGTTGATAATACTTCCTTTTAAAAGGTCAAATGTTGTGAAGCTCCAGAATCAATAAACCATGCATCCTTGCAAACTAAAGAAATAGATAAAGCAATCACAAGAACAATTTTGTTCATTATGGCTATTTGTGAATAACCTTTGAATTTGTTTTTCAATCTTTTTTTTCTTGGGATATTTTGTTGCAAAATGGCCTTTGGTGCCACAAGTGTATTTAACTCATTTCTTCTACTTATCATTCTTGAACTTCCTCCAATCTATAACCCTTTTGAACTTCTTATAAACACCCTTAATGGTTAGTGCTTCATGTCTTATATACCATGGTTAAACTACATTTCTCACTTACATTGCAATTTTTCTTACATTAATTGTCCACATACTAACTCCATAGACAATTGATCGATGTGAGTACTAAATGAAACCACAAGGGTATAGAAAGATGGTGGTAAACTCCCTAAAAGTGCGGATGCCAAATCTTCATCAAAAACTTGACAATCAATGTTTGTTAACTGATTTACAATCATCTAAAATTTGTCAATATGAACTTGCATTAAAGTGCCTTCCTCCATTATAAGATTATAAAACTTTTGATGTAATTGCAATATGTTGCCAACATGTCTTCTTTCAAATGTTGAACAAAGATTGCTCCATGCATCTTTTGTAGTTCTACACATGCTACATGATGCAACAAATAATCAACAACATTTAGAAGAATTGTTCCATGAGCCAATTTGTCCTTCTTAAAAAACAAATGGTGTTCAAAATTGCTTCTCTCAGGAATAATCTCCCCAAATTCAACTTTTGAAGGCAATAATTCTCCTAAAATGGTATCCCACAAATCCTTTTCATGCAAAAGAAATTTCATCTTCATCTTCCATGTATGAAAGTTATCGTCATTCAACTTTTCAATACTTCAAGCTTCAAAAATGGATGCCACAATTGTGAATAGAACAATGCCAAAAAACAAAACACCTAAAGCTTTGAAACTTTCAAGAAAAACTAAAAAACCAAAAAACACACCCAATGTTTCAAAGCTTTCAAAAATTTGTAGAAAGCAACTTCAATTTCTCCTTCCTTCAAAAACAACCATGCTCTAATACCATATTGGAAATTGATAACGGATCAATGAGAGAATAAGAATGATAAAACATTAATTTCTACTACAAGCTTTCCACCCAACCTTAGGATCACATAGGTGTACAACCCCATGGAGATGTTACCTACGCTAGAAAGCACATGGGCAAGGCCATCATTTCATGCATGGAGGTATTTCACACTAAACTTAACTAAAGATATTTAAGTAAACTTACTTAACATATTTCTAGTCCTAAAAGTATGTGCAAATAACACAAATATCTTTTTTGGTAAAAAATAACTCAAATAACTTGGTAGGAAGTGATATCCAACAACTAGGACTTAAACCCAACGAGTCTTCAAAAAACCAAAAATTGGCCAACACATTTAATCCAATGATTGGAAAATACTTTTATGGTTTAGCATACCCTTACCCTAGGGTTAGTTTTGCCATTAAAAAATATTTTCAATGTTAGAAATGAATATTTTTGGTGAAAATATGACATAAATGTTGAAAACCAATCATAATTATTGCGAGTGATGATGCTATGGTAAATCATTTCAATACTCATATTTTAACAATATAGACTATTATAGATCTTGAAAATTATTAATTTCAAAATTTGAAAAAAAAGTTACTTTGTGAAAAGAATAATCATTTGTTCCAATGTGGAAACTCACACTAGGTTGTAGTAATACCAATTTGGTAATAGTAATGAAAATCTCCCAATGAAAACACTTACACAACATAATGATACTAGTATTAGACAAATTGTCAACTTTATATGCCACTATTTAACAAGACTTAATAAATTATATATATATATATATAGTGGTATTAGCATGAATAGTGAGCAAATTAATACCAACACATATTGAACATGAATATATTGGTATTATGTGAAAGAGAAACACACTACATCTTTAAATGTACTCAATATCGAAATTTCAAAATCAATTACAATAAGTAATAATTTCAAACTAGAGAAAATAATTGATATACAATGAAATTTTTAATTAATTTAGAACAAAGTGATTGACCTCTTTTAAGTTATTCTCTAACATCCAACACTTTAACAATATTTCGCACACAAAAAACTTTGATCATACCAACCATGTGATGGCAAATTACATCCAAATTGTGCAATGACAATTTTTTGTATTGCAACTTGGTATTGGAGGTAGTTTACCACAAACCATAATCCCCTAGTTTGATAAATAGTACTACCAATTTAACTTTCTTATTCATTCAATTGAATATTTTCATATATATTTTCATAGTGAGATACCAAATTTATAAGATCTTTAATAAAATTGTATGATGTTATATACCAACCAAGAAATTATATACTTGCCCAATATTGGTTTAAACGCTTAGAAAATGTTAGACAAATTTCATCTCCCTTCCTGCATTGTACTAAACCCTTTACACCTACCACCCACATGTTTTCAGATTGTTGATTTAAAAACCTCAAAACATTAATGTATTGTTAACAATTATATAAATTGCATTTGGTTTCCATGTTGTGGCACATTATTAGTAACAATGAAATGATTGATAAAATTAAATTAGTTTTGTGAAAATTAAGTCCCATTTGAATAACTTTTGATGAAATTTGATTGAATTGAATTCAAATTCTTAAATTAAATTCAAATACATTGAATGGAATTTAGATTCAAATAAAAAGAAACAAGATGCAAATTGGTGCACAACTTCTCATATTATGCTCATCACTCCCATCATCCCTAATTATGGTGTTGGAAAAAAAACCTTTGAAAAGACATCTTTCCATTCCATTTAGAGTACATTCCAAACCAAAATTTATTTTGGTAGAACAAAATTTATTAGATTCTATATTTGTTTCAACAATAAATATAAGCAGAATCTTTGGACTTTAAGCCTTTAAAAAATGAAACCTTTTCCAACATCTTCTACTATTTCTTTTAACAAAAATGGGGAGAAATAATGATCCACCAAATTATAACACAATAAATTCTTATCAATTATTGGATATTGTTTTGCAATATTGGTAGATTGACCTAAAGCAAGAAGCTAATGGGTTTCCTCAAATTTTTGTATTTTTCTTATTCCCTTGATATTGTTGTGCATACATGGCTTGTTGTTCCTTCTTTGGTTCTTCTTTCAATGTGGTCAATTTCAATTGAAGTTTACTTGCTCCTTTCATATTTTCTTTTCAAATGGATTTTGTTGTCTCCATTTGAAACACCCACATTTCCAACTCTTATTTTTCAGTTTTGACTTTTATAATGTTATTCTCAAGCTTTCATTAGTAAAAATCTTATCATTTGCAACCATTCCCTGTGCAATTATGTGCGACTCAATGTTGTTTATGGCTACAAGTGGTTGCTTATGTGACTATTTTTCAAATTTGGATGGATTTTGGTCTTCCTTTCAACTAGTTGTGACTATGCCTATTTCATCTTTCCAATAGGTTAATTTTTCTTTGTATTTTTTACAACATCTATATACATTTAATTACACATGTAACCAAAATAATCACATTATAGTTGCATAAGGTATGTATGTTACATAATAGCTGCACATATAGACTATTTAATAATACATATGTACCTATAAATATATACCTACCTACTTAATTACTGGGTACCTACCTATAACCTATGCACCATCTACCTACCTACATAATTATTAGGTACCTACCTACCTATTTACTAAGTACTTACATACATATTCCCCTACATACCCATTAGCTACCTAATAAGCTATTTAATTATAAATAAATATTTAGAGGATATTTAAATAGGCACTTAGTAAGAACTTGTGCTACTTAGTAGATAGGCTATGTAATAGTATGTGCTAGGGAATAATTGCAACTAAGTTACAACTAGGCTATAATTCAAATTTTATCCCATATTGTTTGTTTTCCTTTTCAAGTTCACAAACTATATAAATAGGTTGGTTTAGATTAGTAAACACATTCAATTTTTTCAATTGCCATATGGGAAAGGCTAATCATATAGGTTCCACCTGAAAGGCTAAATTAAAACAAAATATGATTTTGTTATAAAAGTTTTAAACCTAGATTTAAGTAACTACCTACCTAGGTTAGATGTATGGCTAGGTGGCCTAGGCTTGACCTAGGTGCCACATGGCCTATTGTAAATGGTCTAAAATTAGGCTAGGTGGCCTAACCTATGCTTAGTCTAGGTGCCACGTGGCCTATCATAAGTGGTCCAACCCTAAACTAACCCTAAATGATTACAAGGCAATTTGAAGTTGCCACGTGGCATAACCTTAGGCACCAGTTGGCACAATTTAAGTGTTTTAATTAGATGGTTGAAAAAAAAACAAATATTTTTTTGGTAAAATATTTTGAAAAATCCAAATGATGCCACATGTCACATTTTTAGGCTACCACATGTGAACATATTGATGTGCATTATAGTTGCAAATGTAGTCACAAGAACTCGTCCTTGGATACATGTATAAAATTGTCATACTCATATTTTACAAAACAAATCTTTCATCCGTTGCTTGCAACTAACGTCGTTGGCAACATGTTGTTTGTAACTAAAATTTAGTTGCAAAAAATGTTTTTTCTATTAGTATTTACTTCTAACATCTTTTTCTCATATTAAATATACCTATTTTTTGTTAACTTACAAAAAATAATAATAATCATTTTCATAAATTGATATTGATTCTATGGTGAAAATGACATGTTTTTAAAATAGTGAACATTGTGTACAAAACTATGTAGAAGTTCTTTTTATTTACATAATGTCCTTATTATAAAAAAAAGGGACCCCCAACAATGATAGTACGCTGTAGAGAAACAATTATAATTATAATTTTTAGTTGATGGTAAAACATTGCCTATTATCCAAGGATTAATTCAACTATTTACTATTGGTTAACACTATGTCTAATTATTGTAAAATTTGGTTACCTAGTACTTTTTCAGCTTTGGCATTAATTATATTATTTTCAGTTTTGCCAAAAATAAGTAAAATTTAAAAAAATCTTTATGTCGAAAAACTTGAATATTTAGTAGAGGCAGCCATATTCGAACCAACGCCCTCCTCATTGAACCCATACTGTCTTTGATTAATTTAACCTAAAGTACAACAAATACTTTGTGAGAGCAACTATGATTTTAATGTATTTAATTATTATATTTCAAAAATTCAAAATAAAAAACTATGTTGCTAAAACATAAACTTCAAATTATATTAATTTTTTGGCACTATGTGACGAACCTAAAAAGGTACTATGGTAATCATTAATTGCTAATTAAAACTTGGTTAATCTATATTTGGTTAGTTCGTGTTTAATCAAAACACAAGTGTTGAGTTACTTGTTAAGTTTTAAGGCAATGGTTGAAAAGAAAAATGGCATGAACATAAAATGCCTAACGTTTGATAAATAAGGAAAACATTTTTCAACTAAGTCCATGACTATCAACCACACTAAAATTCAACATTTATAACCTCATGTTGAGTTGCATTTGTCATCACATGTTACATAGATGACTATAAGATGTCATAGTTTGTCAAGACATGTCAAGCAACAACGTGGCCAAATTACAAATGATAATGAAAATATCATTAATACACCAACAATCATAAGTATTTTATTCATCAAACTATGAAATGATCTTTGGATTGTCTTTGATCATGTCATCATATCTCTTTAGATTGATATAAAAGATAAATACCATAGCACCTTGGTAGGTTCAACACAAATTTTTAATTATTTTCCTCAAAGAACAATTCTTTTGTGAAGTAGAAAGAAGAATTTTTTGAAATGCAATTCTCACAATTAAATAATATTTTGACAAACATGTATTAAAGCCACCATTGTATTATAATAATGTTTAAAAACAAATCAATGTAATTCAACCATGTTAACATAATGCAAATGCATGTTCAAAATGGCATGTCTTGATTGACCATGTGAGCATGCATGTCACAAATGTTCAATTTGATTACATTTAAAGCATGCAAGAAGAAGTTAACTTTGTTGTTTGAATAATGTAAAATTGGCAAATTGGCAAATGTTGTTATAAAGGAGGAGAGACGAATGCAAGTCTTACAATTCATTGTTCAATGGTGGTATCAAATGGGTACTATAGTGAAACAAATCATTACATCTACCAATGACACAAAATTGTTTCAATCTAAAGGCATCACCAAATTGTTAAAAAAAAATTTAACCTTATGAACAACTTCATAATTTGCATCTACGAGTGGCAAGAAACAAATTCATGAACAAACAATTGTTATGTTTATCAAGGTGGTGGAAAATATTATTTCATGGTTAAAAGCTTTGGAAAATCCAATGTTTTATTGGAAAGAATTGATCATCAAATGTATCAATTTATATTACGTGATATACGTTTTGAGTCTAAATTTGATGATTTAATTCAAAAATTCATAATTTACTTTTCCATTTCAATCTTGTTTTATAAAATATGTTTGATGGCAACTCATGAACTTGTGTGATTATTAACATCTTTTGATTGTGATTTCTTTGTATTTCTTCAACTTGAATAATTGTTTAATCATTCTTTTTATCCTAACTTCTTATAGTTGGGCAATGCTTTCAAAGTGTTGTAGTCATTGCATTTTTTTGATAATTTGTTTTGTTATATGAAATATGTTTCAGTTGAAATTGTCCAAGTATATGATTGGTTTCCTCTTTCATCACATGTTCAACTTTTTGTGCCTAACCAAAATCAAAGTTGTTTTAACGGTTAAGAAAAAAAATGCAAGTTGTAATCACAATTGATAGATTTTATGATGGCATGTTGATTTTCTTTCTTAAATTTTTCTACCATCCTTAAAAAATTTCAAAAATGTTTTCTTTACAATAATTTACATAACTGAATGTAAAAAATTCCAATATACTTGTACTTTTAACAAGCAATCTTTCTCACCTTTGAATGGTGAGCACAACCATGACATCATTGGATATGTTCCATCTCCAAACAATTTATATGGTCAAAATGCACCTTCCAATGATGGCAATGATCAATTCATGCAAAATTGTAATCTTGAAACTTACATCCTACACCAATCACCCTTTGTAGTAAAGGTGAATAGAAACCTTTTTGACATTAATGATAACTTTGATCTATAGGTGGTGCAGTATTAGGGATTGACTACCATTTACTACCCACAAACATAAGGTATACCATGAAACTTCGTAAATTCATCTACCATTTTTCTTATGTTATTTGTTTTAATCTTTCTATCACGAAAAGTTTCAAATACTTAATAATTTCAAAACATTCTCTTACAATGATAGAAACAATGTTGTCAACCATTTCATGAACTTCACCACACATTTGCAAGTTGTTACAACTATTCAATCAAGAGAATGCAATGACTACGTATGTTTCAAATGCAATGCACGATCTTATATGCAAATATGTTCCCCCTAATGATGGAGTTGTGATATCACATAAGTAATGAAGTTGTTGGAACCTCATTTGTTGCTTAAACATTCAATAAAAATGTTTAAACAATGAATGAGATCAACATGAAGTTGTTGGAAACTCATCTTGATTTGAATAGCTACACAAAAGTTGCCTCTATGAAGTCACTTGCTCATACATACATCCAAACACCTTATTTTTCTTTTGATGCTCCAATTCAATAATGAAGGGTAGTCATCATCATATTGTATTATAATGTTGGTGAAGTGCAAGTTGTTGCAATGTTACAATTACACTAATAACATGTTTGTCAATTTTGCCATGGAAAACATTACAATTACAAGAATGTTGTGCCTTTGTTCAACCGTGGGAGTTTGTTTGACTTCTAAGATTTAACTTGAGAAGGGAATTACAAGTGAAAAGAGGGATGATAGCAAGAGAAAAAGAATGAAAACATATGAAGGGTTTTGAAGACTTGATTCCTTTCTCAAGGGATATACACACGAATTACTCAGCCTTCAGAAGCTTATCATCCTATTGATAACTTGAAGCTAATGAACAAGAAAAAAAATGCTCAATAGCTCACATTATTGGTCACAAGATTACTTGGCCTCAACTCCAAGTAATCTTGTGACCAATAATGCAAATTGAGCACTTTTCAAACAGAACCTCTTATCATATTTGGTTGTTGGCTCATGAGTGCTCAAGGGTTTAGAGTGAGTGAGAGAAGTGTACTGCATTCTATTTCTGAATTCCATGACATTGTTGTTACTCTATTGTGAACAGAGCTTCACGTTCCTAAGGGAAATAAGCACCACATAAAAGATGACCCTTTGACCAGTCTGATCATTCAGATTTAGTTGAATTTTGCTTACCATTTATTAGTACCGCTAGTGGAAATTGTAATATCACATGGCATCAATGCAGCTGCCACAATGAATCCAAAGGTGTATCAAACTGCACTGGGATACAAAATGATGTGCTAATTTCAAGGCATAGCTGCGTATGTTCACCTGCCTCATGAGCTACAATTGCTCATAGTAACACCTACTGCCTGCCTTTTGAAGGTACAAAAGAATGGGGACATTAATGTATATAGGGAAGGTGGGGCTGAACATCAAACAATCTGAGATCACACAGTCTCAGGTGCAAATCAGCACTGAATAAACACACACAATCCTGACTGAAGCTTCTAACTCAGACAGGTGATTTTCATATGCTGACATCCCCGAGTTTCTAGATCACACAGCCTAGGTGCAAATTAACCACCAAATTAATATACATAACCCACAACCTGAGGCTCCAAATCTAGATGGGTCATTTTCATATGTCAGCATCCCTAAATAGGCTCAGAGTGCACACTGAAGCACAGGTTTGAAGATCTGATACCACCAAAAAATTCATTGGCCCCATGAAGAGGTTTGTATCCTGGAAGTAGATCTGAAATTGGGTCACACAGCAAAGCACACATAGCACCATGTCATCCTGTTACAAGTGTGGCCCCCATAGGAATTGATTGTCAGGTTCTCAAGAGCAGAAAACAGTGTGTACTGGGGAAATCTTTGAGAACCGCACAAATGCCTACAGATCTTCACCAATCCATAACCCATGATGACCATTGCACAGCTGCCAACAGAAAAGTAGTGCAGCATATCGGTCATTCAGAAGAGACATGTTGGTACTGGCAGATGTTCATTGTGTCATCTCATCTCATCTCATCTCCATTCCAATTTCTGGCTAATCAGAACAAGAGTCAACTTCATGTCACAAATCCAGATGAATACTCATCATTATATGAGCATCACAATAGCCTTGAATACACTGAATGCTACCTATCGTTAGGTGCTAGGGGTGAATTTGGGCAGAATTGGTCACCTTCTCAACCTTGACCATGGTAACATTAGTATGGTTTTGGACTGTAGCCAAGTTAGGACTTTGAACATTGTGAGAGTTGTTGAGATCTGGAATTACAGCATGCTTTCTTACTGTATCCTGCTGCCTGCGGACCTCTTGTAATTGGCCAAAGCTGGAAAGGCTTGCTTGTCCCTTTGTGTCGGAAACACTCCCAGTACTAGCCATGAATGGCAGGGAGTGAGATGGGGGCAGGAAGGTTGTACTTGGACCATAGTTTACAAGACTGTTTGTTGCATCCACAGCTTTTGTGCCTATATAACCCATTGACATCGCATGAGATATTTTGAGAAGTCCAGAACTGTTTGCTGCGGCTGACTTGAATGCTGGAACTTGGGATGTCATTGATGGTGTACATAACTCTTGTGTCTTATAGCTTTGGTTAAGTTTCAAATCCACCTGAGGAAGAGAGACTCCGTCCAGCATTCCACAGGGGTCTGTAAGAGGTATCTTGAAAGGCATGAGAGGGAAAGGAGGTGGAATCCATGGAACACCAGGAGGCAAATATTGCTCATAAGGATACTCTGAAGCTTGAGGCAAAGCTTGGGGCAAAGAGTTCCCAATGTCCACAGAAACTTGAGAGGTTTGAACAGCTTGCATAGGTTCCCTTTCTTTCGAAGACTTTGCCTTGCCAGATGGGAAAATTTCCTTTACATCAAGGCTAGCATCAGAGTCACTAGAGCTTGATGAACCCGCACTACAGGAGGGGTCATTATCGACTTCATCCTCCTCCTCCTCCTCATGTGCATCTATGTGTGGCTCAAATGTATACTGTACTTGTTTCCTTGGTCGCTTCCCCCTCCCTAGCTCCACCTTCATCTCCTGCTCTGCTGTATTCCCAAGCAGCTCCTCCCACTCCTGACTAGTTTTGGTTCTTGGGCTTGCATCCACCAGTACCCCTTTTGTGGGTATACTTCCAGGTCCTTGTATCGCTCCCAGATATCCATCATCCCCCTCTTTGGCATCACTACCACCAGCTATATCCCGTTCCAGAAGCTTAGCTATACTCTCATCTGTCCATTTCACAGCCATAGCTTCCACATCATGTTCTTTAAGCACCTTGCGGGCTCCATGAAGGAGCAGTGTGTTGAGATCATGCACGGTTGCTTTGTCACTGTTATTCATCACCAAGTTCTCCATTGCTAGCTTCTGTCGAGACCTTTCCAATATTTTCTCCTCCACTGAACATTTAGTGATAAGTTGGTAGACAAGAACTACATTCTCCTGACCAATGCGGTGCGCCCGGGCTTGAGCTTGCAAGTCCACAAATGGGTTGAAATCAGGGTCTGATCAAATCAGAGTATACACCCCATTAGGTTGAATTCACAGAATCCCAGTTACTGCTAACTCTTCCAACAAACCTGAATATCCAGAGTGAACACCCAATCTTCTAAATGTCCACAAATGAAGGTTCTAATCTCTGCTTGCGATCCACGATCTGATATCCAGAGTAAGTATTGAATTTACGTTTTCCTGTACAATCAGGAGTTTGCAAACAGGGTTTAGGGTTTAGTAATAGAAAATAACCAAAAGAGACCTGAGAGGGGTTGACATAATAAGGCTTCTTCCTACAACAAGTACAAATTGGTAACCACAGATTACTTACCATAGATGATGACTGTATCTGCACTTGGCTGTTACACACAAATCATACATAAATTGCTTCAGTTTTGGCCCAAAACAGGTAGAAAAGCTATTTGGACCTATGCACAGGCAGCCCCTAAAATCAAGATCAGGGACATTTCCAAACCCATTGGAGAAATCTTGACATACCATGCATGGACATGAACGTAAAGTGGCACTACAAATATATATATATATTTTGGGATTCCATTGCTGGCAAAGCACAATTTTCTGATTTCCTTGGATCAGAGAGGAGAACCATGCAAGAATGCTCACTGAGAATGCAGAACTCACCAGATTGATGCCAAGGCCTCCAGCACGAGTTGAAATAAGAAAGATGAAGTCCTGGCTCTGGGGACTGTTAAACTCAGAAATTTGCTTCTGGCGATCTGCAGCTGATGTGCTACCATCAATCCTAATTCACCACCCAACACGAGAAAATCCATTACGGTTGAAGAGACTGAAACCATCAATCATATGACCTCTTATCACAAGAAGCTGCAGGAGAGAAGAAAAGAGAAGAAGAGCATTGCCACATTCACACCACATATGTTTGGTTAACATGGAGCACCTGGAAAAAGAGTATCCTAGGTGGCTCAAGAAGTCTTCCAGAATATCAAGCATTCTTGTCATTTGTGAGAAGAGAAGCACCCGATGTCCTTCTTCCTTCAATTTTGGAAGCAGCTGCAGGCAAACCCACAGTATTTTACCTTCAGTTACAGGAATAACGGATTTGAACTTATTCTAGCAAACTGAGAGCCATTCCACTCTCCAAAACTCCTTAACAGGAGAACAAACTGCACCTCTTCAATCTCTTGCATAACATCGTCATAACATACAAGTGAACACACAAGACATACCTTCTGAAGAAGTTGAAGCTTGCCAGAAGCACCTACTAAAAGATTGAACACCTCATCTGCAGTCCCACAGTGATCTGGCTCCTTGCCAGGAAACAAGTACTGCCAAAAGGAATGTAAACCAGATTCAAATTCAACGCATGGGGCAGATGTAGTTGCAAGAAAGGAGACAAGAACCCAAAACCCTAACTGACTATCATTATCATATAGCACTGGCTGAGATCTGACACATGCTAGGAAACTAATACCATCTAGGAGTGTGGAGAAAGGGAGTCCACAAAGTACACCTTGACATTCCACAGAAAGGAGGGTCTAGAACTGGGTCTAGAACTATGTCCAGCAAAGGCTTGATAGAGCCATCAGCCATATGAATTATAACAAAGTACTCACCGGGTGATTGCATACCATCTTGAGATCCATTAAAATTGTATTAAGTGACCTCTTTTTACCTGCAAAACAGCATTCACTTTGCTTTACATGTTCAATACCAACCAGCTTCACACCAGGTTGGAACTCACTCCACCCAGATTTTTGGGCTCCCCATAATATCAAAAGGAACTAGAAGATTCTTTCCAGTCATGTCTGCTGAGTTATGGTGTGCAACAAGAAACAAATGCTTTTCCTTTGGTTCTCTATCCTACTCCCTCCATCCATCGGCTATTCATCATTTATCTTGCACTAATCCATTCACAAGGACCCTATCTACTCTAGCAAGGGTGTAGGGTTGACAAACAGTCAAGAAGCAAAGCCCTAGTGTTGGCAGAGGCATAGATTCAGTACCACCCAAGGAGGCAATACCTGTCCGATTTCCATGATTCAGCTGTTTGTAGTTTTTCTTTAGAATTGCACCATAAAGGTGATGCTGAAGTGGTGTCAGAGCACATCTCACTTCCACCAACTTTTTGCCTGGTATCATGTCCCGCATCACCTCCCGCTTCAGTCTTCTCAGCATACTATACCCAACACCATACAATCAATCCAGCACACTGTGTCACCTCCCTTGCTCTCCTACTCATGATATTGGACACTGCAGAGGATATAATAAATAAAACATAGGCTTCAGCTGACAAAGCTCTGTATAGCTGTTGATCAAATCAGAAGACTCACCGAGGTTGCAATAGTTCATGAATGCGAGAGACTTGCTGCTCCATGCCTCCCTTGTCCTTGAAAACAACCCCACCTTGTGCATCAACTTGAGCGAACTCTTGAGCCGACTGTTCTGGGTCTGGGAATTCACTTGGATCCAAAAAGTGAAGTAAGGCAAACAGCTCAGTCAATGTGTTCTGTACCGGTGTCCCCTGTAAGCCAACCATCAAGCCTAGGGATGTAAGTTTACTGGCCAGAACTCCTGTGAATGCCTCCAGATGGATGGGCCATAATGGCAGCCCACATGAGTAAATAAGATATATCTTTCATAAGAATAGAGAAATCTCCATTCTCGTGATGAAGAAGGAACAGCAAGGTTTAACACTTCCTCAGGAAGCCACAGAAAGAACCAAACAAGGGGAGACAAAAAACAAACAAAAAACGAAACACACACACTGGTATAAACAAAAGTGCCAGTCTCACACCTGTTCAGGGACCATCAACAGTAGTATGTATGATAGTGACTTAACTATCACAACTTCCCCACTGACTTCATCAGCTCCCTACAGTGGGTAAAGGCTGGTGA